>Ga0136846_1221109_pt1 | contig 84000 bp, 50 predicted proteins | sample HopSoiMetagenom2_FD_96841 | JGI IMG/M metagenome (GOLD analysis project Ga0136846, IMG submission 96841) | Grasslands soil microbial communities from Hopland, California, USA - 2 Assembly 2016 (version 4) | ecosystem: Environmental > Terrestrial > Soil > Grasslands | place: USA: Hopland... | reverse complement strand
TGTGAGGGTCGGGGATGAAGCGAAGTTTTCTGGCCATACCCTATAAAGACGGAAAAACTCGCTCGCGTCTTACAACTATTTTCGCTCGTGGTCTATCCAGGTAATGGATGGACGTGCAGGGATCTGGTCTGGGCTTTTCAATGTAGAAAGAGAAACTCACCTTGAGCTGAGCCGGACTGAGTCGATGCCGACCGGCCGCAGCCGCTGGAGCCAGGAGCCGGTGCCAGGCTCTGGCTCTTCGGGGGCGCGCCGAAAAGGCAAAGACCCGCTCCGGCAGCGCCGTCGCGGGTCAATCCTCCGTCACGGACAGGTGCCGAAGGCGCCGGTGTCCAGCACGGTCTTGAACGTCTGTCCCTCGGGGTTGGTGTAGATCTTGACCGTTCCCGTCCTGGTGTCGGTCACCGTGACGGTCACCTCCACATCGGTCAGACCGCTGAGGAAGACCCAGAACCGGTTGTTGAGGCTGCAGGCGTTGAGCACCTTGAGGGTCAGCTCCACGTTCGACGGGCTGAAGAACCAGAAGTAGCCGCTGTCCGGGGTGAGCTCGACCCCTTGGGCGGAGCCGGTGAGACCGGCGGCGGTCTTCCAGGCGGCGGTCACCAGGAAGCGGTTGGCGGAGAGGCAGAGGATGCTACCGCCGGCTACGCAGGCGCTGGTCGCCTCGTAGGCGCCGATATCGCAGAGAGGCGTGCCCGTGTTCCGGATCCCCGGTCGCGCGGCACCGCGCTGGTCGGTGGCCTCGCAGGCGCGGCCACCCGAGCCGGGTGCCGCCGGGTTGCCGTTGTCAAGCGCGGGACTGCCAGGACCCAGGGGGCGGACCGGGGTCGGCCCACCGACGAATTGCAGGCCGCCGATCTTGATGGGGATCGACGAGTTCACCTGGTCGTGGTTGGCCGCGGAGGGGCCGAGGCAGGCGCTGTCGGCGGAGCCGATATAGTTGTAGCTGGAGTCGACCGGCCCCCAGCAGTCGGGCTGGGAGCCTGCGATATTGCCGGCGATGATGGAGTTGGAGATCACCGGCGCGATGCCGATGAAGGCGTTGTTCTCCACCAGCAGGCCGCCGCCCCGGAGGGCGCTGTTTTCCACGACTGTGATGTTGTTGATGGTGGCGTGGGCGGTGCCGTAGATATAGAGGCCGCCGCCGAAGTCGGCGTCGGCGTGATTGTTCGAGACCGTGACGTTGGCGAGGTTCACGGCGCCGCCGGCCGCCAGACCGCCGCCGCCGCGCAGCGAGCTGTTGTTCGCGATCGCGCTCTGGGTCATCGCCAGCGAGGCGTGGTTGCCGTTGGAGTAGAGGCCGCCGCCGAATCCTGGTCCTTCCGGCCCCGCGACGCTGGCGTTGCCGGTGACGATGCTGCGCAGGAGCGTCAGGCTGCCGGCGTTGAGGATGGCGCCGCCGAGCCCCGGGGCCTTGCCGTTGCGCAGGGTGACGTCGCGGATCTCGACCGTCACGCCGTCGGGCACCTGGAAGATACGATCGAGGCCGCCGCCGTCGATGATGGTGCTGACGGCACCGTCGCCCAGCAGGACGAGGTTGCCCTGGACGTCCAGGTCGCCCGTGGCGCCGAGGTCCTCGCCGGTGCCGGGGATCGTCAGGGTGTAGGTGCCGGCGTGGAGGAGGATGACGTCGTCGCCGGGGTTCTGGTTGGCGGCGAGGATGGCTTCGCGCAGCGAGCAGTCCTGCGGCGTGCAGGCGCCGCCGGCGGAGTCGGTGGTCTTGGTGGGGATGAAGACCGCGGCCTGGACGGCCGACGCGGCTGCCCACACGGCCAGGGAGACGGCCGCGGTGGTGAATACCCTCAGAATTCTGCGCATCATGATCGTTTCTCCTGCGAGATCGCTCGCAAAAATTTGATCGGAGTCTCCGGCGCGCGGCTGCCTAGGATTCCACGCTTGGATCGTACCGACGCCGAGGTCCAAGCTGCTCGTTCTCGTGCGCTTCTGAAAGGTTTACGGAAGACGGGATGGAAGCGTCTAGAACGAATGATGAGACTCGCAGTGGTGTGCCCTTCTCGCTGCTTAGGGTAGGGGCGGGTCTGGACGGGTGGTTGGGGGCTCGACCCGCCTTGGGGGAGGGCGATCTCGCCGTGGCAGGGCGGGTCGCGCCCCCAACCACCCGTCCAGACCCGCCCCTACCCTAAGCCAAGTTAGCGCGTATGGGGACCGAGGGTGAGGTGGGCTCGCGGCAACCCCTGCTAGACTCCCGCGGTGCCTGAACCCTCAGCGGAGCCCTGAAGATATGACGCGACGAATCGCGAAACCCGTTTCCGCCCTCTTCCTCCTCCTGGCCCTGCTCCTGCCGTCGGCGCCGTCGGCGCAGCTCGCTCCCCCGCCGCTGGAGCCGGCGACGACGGGCGGCGTGGCGGAGGTCGACCGCACCCTCGCCAGGCTGTCGACGAACAAGCGGCTGCTGGTGATTGGCGCCCATCCGGACGACGAGGACACGTCGCTGATCGCCCTCGTCTCCCGGGGCATGGGGGGCGATGCGGCCTACCTCTCCCTGAGCCGGGGCGAGGGGGGGCAGAACGTCATCGGCCCGGAGCTGGGGGTGGGCCTGGGCTTGCTGCGCAGCCGCGAGCTGCTGGCCGCCCGCGCCGTGGATGGCGGCCGGCAGTTCTTCGCCCGCGCCTTCGACTTCGGCTACACCCGCTCGCTCGACGAGACCCTCCGCCTCTGGCCGAAGGACGTGCTGGTGGATGACGCCGTGCGGGTGATCCGGCGCTTCAGGCCGCAGGTCGTGGTCTCCGTCTTTCCTGGGGTCCCCCACCCCAACCACGGCCAGCATCAGGCCGCCGGGGTGACCGCCTACGCGGCCTTCCCCCTGGCGGGCGATCCCCAGGCCCTGCCGCAGCTCACGGCCGAAGGGCTCTCTCCCTGGACGCCCGCAGTCCTCTACCGCTCGACCTACTTCGACCCGAACGCCAGCACCATCACCTTGTCGACCGGCGGCATCGACCCGCTGGCGGGCAAGTCGATGTTCCAGCTCGCCATGGCGAGCCGCAGTCAGCACCGCTCGCAGGATATGGGGCAGATCCAGCGCCTGGGACCGCAGCAGACCCGGGTCGCCTGGGTGCAGGGGGGCCAGGGCAAGGAGGCCAAGGATCTCTTCGACGGCATCGACACGCGCCTCTCCTCGCTCGCGGCGACCGTCGCCGACGCCGGCCGCCGAAGGAGCGCCCAGGAGCGCCTGGACGCGGCGCAGGCTGCGGCCGAGCGGGCGCGGGCAGCGCTCAATCCCGCGCATCTCGACGCGGCCGTGCCGGCCTTCCTCGAAATCCTGAAGGATCTTCAGACGGTGCAATCCGCGCTTGCCGAGGAGGACCGCCCCGTGCGCGAGCTGATCGGCGAGAAGATCGCCATCGCCGCGGCCGGCCTCGCCGCCGCCGCGAACCTGGCGGTGGACGCCACCACCACCGACCCGGAGGAGCTGACGCCGGGAGCGGAGCTCCCCGTGCAGGCCGCGCTCTGGAACGACGGCACCCATGCTCTCGTCGGCGTGGCGGTGGCGCTGGTGCCGGCTCCGGAGTGGGGCAGCCAGCCCTTCGCCGGAGAAGCCAAGGATCTGGCGCCGGGCGCCCTCGGCACCTGGGACCTCAAGCCCGCCGTGCCGGCCTCGGCGCCGCCGACAATCCCCTACTTCCTTCGCAAGCCCATGCAGGGGAGCCTCTACGACTGGTCCGCGGCCACGGCCGCCGAGCGCGGCCTGCCCTTCGGCCCGCCGCCGCTCACCGCCCGCTTCAGCTTCACTCTCGACAGCGTGCCCGTGACCCTGGAGCGGGAGGTGGTCCACCTGCACCGCAACCAGTCGGTCGGCGAGGTGCGCCGGCCGCTACGGGTGGTACCGGAGGTGGAGGTGGCAGCGGCGGACGGCATCCTGGTCTGGCCCATCCAGAGCCGCGAGCCCCGCCGGCTCAAGGTGACGCTCACCTCTCACTCGAAGTCTCCGCTGCACGGCCGGCTGGAGGCCGGGGCCGATACCGCTGGAATTACCGTCGCGCCGCAGGTCTTCTCCCTGGCCGCCGCCAACGAGCCGCTCGACCTGGAGCTCGTCCTCCAGTCGCCGAAGGAGCTGAAACCCGGCCGCGCCAGCCTGAAGCTCGCGGCGGTGCTGGACGACGGCCGCCGGTTCGACGTCGCCGTGCCGGTCATCGACTATCCCCATATCCGCGCCACCCCACGGCCGGTGCCGGCCGAGGTGGCGGTGCAGACCGCCGACCTGCGCCTGCCCGCCTTGAAGCGGGTGGGCTACGTGCGGGGCGCCTCGGACCGCGTCCCCGAATTCCTGCGCCAGGTCGGGGTGCCAATCGAGCTGCTGGAGGCCGAGCAGCTCCAGTCAGGGGACCTCGGGCGCTACGACGCGATTGTCATCGGCAGCCGCGCCTACGAGACCGATCCGGCCCTACTGCGCGCCAACCGCCGGCTGCTCGACTACGCCCGCAACGGCGGGTTGGTGATCGTCCAGTACCAGCAGACCGGCTATTTCGAGGGCAAGTTCGCCCCTTACCCGCTCGAGCTCTCCCGGCCGCCCGACCGGGTGACGGACGAGACGGCGGCCGTGCAGATCCTCGACTCGATAAGCCCGGTCTTCAACGTGCCCAACAAGATCGGGCCCGGGGACTGGGAGGGGTGGGTGCAGGAGCGCGGGCTCAGCTTCGCCCACACCTGGGACCCGGCCTACATGCCGCTGCTGTCGATGAAGGACCCGGACACCCCGGACCTCAAGGGCGGCCTGCTGGTGGCGAAAACCGGCAAGGGCGTCTACGTCTACACCGGCCTCGCCCTCTTCCGCCAGCTCCCGGCCGGCGTGCCCGGGGCCTACCGGCTGTTCGCCAACCTGCTGGCTCTCGGGAAGGCCGTACCGAAAAGCGGATAGACTGATTCACTCATGAACCGACTCCGCTCTCTGATCGTGACGGCCGTGCTGGCCCTGCTCGCCGCGAGCTGCGGCGACGGCCGCAAGCCCCTGACGATCTACTCCCCCCATGGGCGCGACCTGCTGGCCCTGATGGAGAAGGCCTTCGAGGCGAAGCATCCGGAGGTGGACGTCCGCTGGCTCGACATGGGCTCGCAGGAGGTCTACGACCGCATCCGCTCCGAGGGCGCCAACCCGCAGGCCGACGTCTGGTATGGCGGGCCGCAGACCATCTTCATCCGCGGTGCCGCGCTGCTGGCGCCCTACCGGCCCACGTGGGCGGACGCGATTCCGGCGGGCAGCCGCGATCCCGGGAACCTCTTCTTCGCGGTCTACCGCACGGCCCCGGTGCTGGTCTACAACTCGGCGAAGCTGGCGCCCCAGGATGCGCCGGCGGACTGGGACGACCTCCTCGAGCCGCGCTGGAAGGGGAAGATCCTGGTCCGCGACCCCCTGGCGAGCGGCACCATGCGCACCCTCTTCGGCATGGTCCTGGCCCGCTCGGTCAAGGAGACGGGGACCCCTGACCGCGGCTGGGAGTGGCTGCGCCGCTTCGACGGCCAGACCAAGGAGTACGTGCAGAACCCCGCCCTGCTCATGGAGAAGCTCCAGCGCGCCGAGGGGCTGATCACCGTCTGGGAGCTCACCGACATGCTCTGGCAGGCGAAGCGGGGAGCCCCCCTGGGCTACCACTTCCCGAAGAGCGGCACGCCGGTGATCGACGACTCGATCGGCTTGGTGAAGAACGCTCAGCATCCGGAGACGGCCAAGGTGTTCATCGAGTTCGTGGGCAGCGTCGAGGGGCAGGAGCTGGCGGCCCGCGAGGCCTTCCGCCTGCCGGCCCGCACCGACCTGTCGCCGGAGCGGCTGCCGCAGTGGGCACAGGAGGTCTTGAAGGAGATGGTGCCGGCCGACGTGGACTGGGGCCTGATCGTCAAGAACGGCCAGCAGTGGATGGCCACCTGGGATCGCACCGTGCGCGGGCACGGCGCCGCGGCCCATTGAGACCTTCCCGTGGCCTTCCTCTCCCTGGAGCAGCTCGACAAGAGCTTCGGCGCCCAGACCGTTCTCCGCGGCCTGTCGCTGGAGGTGGCGAAGGGTGAGATCCTCGCCCTGCTGGGCCCCTCGGGCAGCGGCAAGACCACGGCCCTGCGCCTGATCGCCGGCTTCGAGGCGCCGGACCGCGGCCGCATCCGGGTGGAGAGCGCGGACGTCACCGCCCTGCCTCCCGAGCGCCGGCATTTCGGCATGGTCTTCCAGCACTACGCCCTCTTCCCCCATCTCACGGTGGGCGAGAACGTGGCCTTCGGCCTCGCCGGCGTCGCTGGGAAGGTGGACAGCGCCCGGCGGGTGGCCGAGGCCCTGAACCTGGTGGAGCTCCCCGGCTTCGCGGGGCGGCGGGTGGGGGAGATCTCGGGCGGCCAGCAGCAGCGGGTGGCCCTGGCCCGGGCCTTGGCGCCCGAGCCCCGCGTCCTGCTGCTCGACGAGCCCCTCTCCAACCTCGACCCCACCCTGCGCGAGCGCACCCGCCGCGAGCTCAAGCGGGCCATCCAGCGGGTGGGGATCACCACCGTGCTGGTCACCCACGAGCAGGAGGAGGCCTTCCACCTGGGCGACCGGGTGGCGGTGCTGCACGGCGGCGTCCTGCACCAAGTGGGGAGTCCCGAGGACCTCTACGAGCGGCCGGCCACCCGGTTCGTGGCGACGTTCGTGGGCCGGGCGAGCGTGCTCCCGTGCGTGCTGGAAGGGGACGGCGCCGTCTGGGTGCCCCACCCGGCCCTCTCGGGACCGACCGGCGCGGCGGCAGGCCCGGTCCGCTGGTCCGCGGCGCCGGCCCCGGAGCTGGCGGGCGCCGGGCCGGGCGAGGAGGTGGACCTCGTCGTCCGCCCCGAGTCGCTGACCTTCGTGGGCGCCGGAGACCCCAGGGCGCTCGCCGGCCGGGTGACCGAGCGGCGCTACGCCGGCCCGGTGACCTACTATCAGGTGGCGCTCGCCGCCGGCGGCGAGGTGGAGGTCCTGGCGCCGCCCGGCGCGGCCACGACGGGCGACGCCGTGCGGGTGGCGCCCGATGCGCAAGGTCCCGCACCCCGGCTGTTCCGGCAGATGAGAGAACAGGCGAGAGACCAAGTGAGAGACAATTGAGAGAATTTACAGAACCTTGACGTTCCCCCAAGCGTAGACGAAGTAGAAGGGAACGGCCGTGAAAAGAGCAACCTTACTCCCCGCCCTCCTCATCGCAGCCCTGCTGGCCTGGCTGGTGGGCTACCCCCTGCTCATGACGCTGATCGAGGCGCTGGGCGGGCCGGGGCGGTGGACCCTCGGCTGGTTCGGCGAGTTCTTCAGCCGGCGGGACGAGTGGATGGCTCTCTGGCGGAGCCTCTGGATCTCCGCCGCCTCCGTAATCCTGGCGGCGGTGGTGGGAGTGCCCCTGGCCTTCCTTTTCGAGCGCACGGAGTTTCCGGGCCGGCGGGTGCTGGGCGCCATCGTCGCCCTGCCCGTGGCGCTGCCTCCCCTGGTGGGTGTCATCGCCTTCCTCTTTCTCTATGGCGAGAGCGGCTTCGCCTCGCGGGCCGTGCAGGCGGCGCTGGGGCTCTCCCAGCCGCCGTGGCGGCTGGTGGGGCCGGGGGCCATCCTGCTGGTGCACGCCTACTCGATGTATGTCTACTTCTACCTGTTCACCCGGGCGGGGCTGGCGCGCCTGGATGCGGCTCTGCTGGAAGCGGCGGCCTCGCTGGGGGCGAGCCGGTGGCGCACCCTCTTCCGGGTCACCCTGCCGCTGCTGCGGCCGGCCCTGGCAGGCGCCGCGCTCCTCACCTTCATGACGGCCCTGGCGTCCTTCTCGGCGCCCTACCTCTTCGGCGGCGGCTTCCGGGTGATGACCACCCAGATCGTGGCCTCCAGGCTCAACGGCGAGCTCGGCCTCGCCCAAGCCGAAACGGTGATGCTCGCCCTCCTCGCCCTCCTCGGGCTGCAGGCGATGCGGCGGGCGGACCGGGTCGCGGCCGTGGGCACCGGAGTGCGGGGGATCGCGCCCGCCCGCAAGCGGCTGCGCACCCCTCTGGCACGGGGCCTCGCCGGCTTCTTCGGCTGGCTGCTGGCGATCTTCCTCCTGCTCCCCCACGCCGTTCTCGCCCTGGTCTCGCTGGTGCCGCCCTTCACCTGGACGTCGCAGTTCTTTCCGCCGGTGCTCAACTTCGGCAACTGGACATCGCTCGTCTCGCAGTCCGAGCGCCTGCGGCCGGTGGTCAACTCGCTGTGGATGGCGGCCGTGGCGACCGTGGCGGCCCTGGGGCTGGGGTTCGCCGCCGCCCGCTTCGCTGCGGCGCGCCGGGACCGGATGGGAGGCCTCCTGGAGGGATTGATCGCCGTGCCCTGGGCGGTCCCCGGCACCGTCTTCGCCGTGGCCCTGGCCACCACCTTCAGCGCCCACCAGCCGTGGCTCGGCCGCTTCGTGCTCATCGGCACGCCGTGGATTCTGCCCCTGGCCTACCTGGTGCGCAACCTGCCGCTTACCGGCCGGGCGGCCCTCGCCGGGCTGCGCCAGCTCGACCCATCGCTGGAAGAGGCGGCGGCCTCCCTGGGCGCCGGCCGCTGGCGCCGGCTCGGGCGGGTGACGCTCCCCCTGCTGCGCCCGGCTCTCGCCGCCGGCGCCGGCCTCGCCTTCATCACCGCCCTGGGGGACTTCGTGGTCTCCATCGTCCTCTATACCTTCGACACCCGCCCCATCTCCATCGAGATCCTCTCCAGCCTGCGGCTGCAGGATCTGGGGATGGCGGCGGCCTACGGCGTCCTCCTCATGACCGCGAGCGCCGCGGCTTTCCTGCTCTGGGGGCAGGGAGAGGCAGGCTGAAAGAGAGTCATGGAGTCCAGCTCGCTCAAGCAGCTCTCGGTCCTCATGGCCACGGTCTTCGTGGACATGATCGGCTTTCTCATGGTGGTGCCGACCCTCCCCTTCTATGCCAAGCAACTGGGGGCGCGGCCGGTGGTCATCACCCTCATCATCTCGTCCTTCTTCTTCGCCCAGCTCCTCACGGCGCCGCTCTGGGGCCGCTTCTCCGACCGCTACGGCCGCCGGCCCGCGCTGCTGGTCGGCCTCTCCTCCTCGGCCATCGCCTTCGCTCTCTTCGGCCTGGCCAACACCATCTGGCTGCTCTTCATCTTCCGGCTGGTGCAGGGGGCGGGCGGGGGGACGACCGGGGTGGTGCAGGCCTACGTCAGCGACTCGGTGCCGCCGGAGGAGCGGGCCAAGGCATTGGGATGGATCAGCGCCGCCACCAATGCCGGGGTCATGATCGGTGGCGCGGTGGGCTCCCTCGCCGCCCATCTCGGACCCTGGGGACCGGGCTTCGTGGCGGCCGGCCTCTGCACCCTCAACGTGATCTCGGCCTGGCTCTGGTTGCCGGAGTCGCGCCGGAGCGACGTCCCTGCCGAGGGCGCGCCCAAGCCGCAACGCCGGCCCCTGTTGCAATCGGTGCTCGCCGTGCTGCGGCATCCGCGGTCGCCGGCGAGCTCCCTGATCTGGATCTACACCATTGCCATGATGGCCTTCATGGGAATGAACGGTATCCTCGCCCTCTATCTCGGAACGGCCTACGGCGTCACCGTGCGGACCATCGGCTTCTTTTTTACCTACATCGGCGCCATCGGCCTGGTCATGCGCGCCGTGCTGCTCGGACCGGCCGTCCGCCGTTTCGGAGAGGTCGGCGTGACACGGTTGGGCGCCTTGTCCCTGGTGCTCGGGCTCGCGGGCATCCCGCTTCCGGCCCTGGTGGACCTGCCTGGCAGCGTGCGCTTCGGCCTGTTGGCCGTGGTGACTCTGCTGGTGCCGGTGGGGACCGCCCTCCTCTTCCCTGCGACCACGGCCCTGCTCTCCCGTCGCACCTCACGCGAGGAGATGGGGCAGACCATGGGCGTCCAGCAGTCCTTCGGCTCGGTGGCCCGGCTGGTGGGACCGGTCTGCGCCGGCGCGATCTACGAAGTGGACATCCGCTACCCGTTCTGGGCCGCGGCGGCGCTGATGCTCTGCACGAGCTTCCTCACCACGCGGCAGAGGGCGCCGGAGTCGCGTCCGGCGGCGGCCGAAGAGGACCGGGGGGATGAGGGGGTCTTCTCCGCTCCAAAACCATCATGATAGAGTTGGTCACAAATATGGAGCGAGCCGAGCGAAAGGAGACTGAGGTGAGCGAAATCGAAAACCGCGGTTACGTAAATCCCGGCGTGCTGGTCTCGACCGACTGGGTCGCGAATCACCTGAACGATCCGCAGGTCCGCATCGTCGAGTCGAACGAGGACCCGCTGTTGTATCCCTCGGGGCATATCCCCGGTGCCGTCGAGGTGGACTGGACGCGGGACCTGAACGATCCCGTCCGGCGCGACTACCTGGGCAAGGAGGGTTTCCAGGCGCTCATGCGGCGCATCGGCGTCACCAAGGACACGACGGTCGTCTTCTATGGCGACAAGAACAACTGGTGGGCCACCTACGCCTACTGGGTGTTCCAGCTCTTCGGGCACGACAAGGCGAAGATCGTCGACGGCGGCCGCATCAAGTGGCTCAACGAGGGGCGCCCGCTGACCAAGGACGTGCCGAGCTATCCGCCCAGCGACTACGTGGCCGCCGAGCGGGACGACAAGCGCATCCGCGCCTTCCGCGACCAGGTGCTGGAGCACACCAACGCCAAGAAGCCGATGATCGACGTGCGCAGCCCCGCCGAATACTCGGGCGAGAAGCTCCACATGCCGGACTATCCCAACGAGGGCGCCTTACGCGGCGGCCACATCCCCGGCGCCAAGAGCGTCCCCTGGGCCAAGGCGATCAACCCGGATAACGGCACCTTCAAGAGCGCCGACGAGCTGCGCGCCCTCTATGAGCAGGAGGCGGGTCTCAAGCCGGGCGACGACGTCGTCGTCTACTGCCGCATCGGCGAGCGGAGCAGCCACACCTGGTTCGTCCTCACCCACCTGCTGGGCTACAAGCAGGTCCGCAATTATGATGGAAGCTGGACGGAGTGGGGGAACCTGGTAGGAGTGCCCATCGAGCGCTGATCCCGGACGATCCCCAGGAGGAGGACGAGCGTGCCATGGCCGTACCGGAGAAGCTGACGCAGACCCTGGATCTGCTCGGGTCGGTTCCCGACCGCACGGAGCGGATCCAGCTCCTCATCGACATCGCCGGCCGTTTCGAGGAGGTGCCGCCGCGGCTCGCGCAACGGCCCTTCCCGGAAGAAGCCCAGGTGCCGGCCTGCGAGTCCGAGGCCTACGTCTTCCCCGAGCCGCGGCCGGACGGCACGCTCGACTTCCACTTCGCCGTGGAGAACCCGCAGGGGATCTCGGCCAAGGCCATGGCCGTGATCCTCGACGACACCCTCTCCGGCGCCCCCCTCGAGCAGGTGGCCGAGGTGCCGACCGACATCGTCTATAAGGTCTTCGGCCGCGAGCTCTCCATGGGCAAGTCCATGGGGCTGATGGGGATGGTGGGGATGGTGGCAAACCTGGCGAAGAAGCGGGTGGAGGGGACGGCGTAAGCGTCCGTCCCGGCGCCCAAGAACCTCACCCCTGTCCCCTCTCCCACCGCCCTCCCTCCGGCCGGGAGAGGGGAACGCGGCTGAAGGGTTCTTGCTGTTCTCCAAGAGGAAACCCGGCCGGACGGTTTTGTCTTTCTCCCTCTTCTCCCGGTTGGGGGGAGTGCGGTGGGAGAAGAGGGCCGGGGTGATGAGGGTCTTGGGGAGGGGGAGAGATCAACTTTGCGCCAAAAAGTGCTTGACGACCACCAACGCACGGCGTAAAGTCAATCCCGTGACGAATCCTCAGCCTGCCCGCCCCCGCCTCGTCCCTCCTCCCGCGCTGCATCTGACGGCGATCGACAACTTGCGGTTCATCCGCGAGACCATGGAGGGGGCGGCGTACTTCACGGCGGTGTCGGGCCTTGGGGAGATGGCTGTGGGCGCTACGGCACTGGGGGCGGCGTACCTGGCGGCACGCCAGGCGAGCTTTCCGGGGTGGCTCGCCACCTGGCTGGGGGAGGCCCTGCTGGCCTTCCTCATCACCGTCGGCGCCGTCGTCTGGAAGGCCCGCCGGGCGGAGGTGAGCCTGTTCTCCGCGCCGGGCCGGCGGTTCGTCCTCGGCCTCCTGCCGCCGCTCTTCGCCGGCGCTCTGCTGACGGCGGTGCTGCTGGTCTCCGGCATGGTGGCCTTGCTGCCCGGGGTGTGGCTGCTGCTCTACGGCACAGGCGTCGTCACGGGGGGCGCCTTCTCGGTACGCACGGTGCCGGTGATGGGCCTCGGCTTCATGGCGCTGGGCGCGGTGGCGCTGGTGGCGCCCCCGTCGTGGGGGGGCGCCCTGATGGCAGCCGGCTTCGGCGGCCTGCATCTGATCTTCGGCGCGTTCATCGCCTGGAGGCACGGTGGCTAGGGCGCTCAAGCACGAGGACGGCGGCGCCGGCCATGCCGGCGGCCTCGGAGACGAGGAGGCCGAGATGACCGTCGCCGGTCCCGCTCTCCAGACGGCGCTGGACCTCGACCGCCTCATCCACGAGCGGATGCGGCTCGGCATCGTCAGCGCCCTGGCGGTGAACGATCAACTGAGCTTCAACGACCTCAAGAAGCTGCTCAAGACGACGGACGGCAACCTGAGCGTCCACGCCCGCAAGCTGGAAGAGGCTGGCTACATCGCCTGCGAGAAGTATTTCGAGGGACGGATGCCGAAGACCGAGTATCGGCTGACCCGCCCCGGCCGCCGCGCCCTCGAGCGCTACCTCGATCACATGGAGGCGATCATCCACGCCACCCGGGAAGGCTGAAGCAGGGCCTTCTCGTGTCCTGATGCTTTGTCGGGCAAAGTAATTTATCGAAGGAGATCGAGGAGGGTGCTGACGTGAAGATCATCCGGGTCCTGGCTTTTCTCGCCCTGGGGCTTGCCATGCTGGCGGCCGTGGGGCTGTGGATTCTGAGCTCGCTGCCGCGAGCGCGGCCCCAGACCCCGCTGGCGGTGGCGGCGGCCAGCGGCACGCGGGAGGAGCTGCGGCGGGAGCTGGCGGTGTATCCCGGCGTCCAGGGGAGCGAGAGGCTGGGAGCCCTGATCTGGGCGTCGCGCACCGGGCGGACCGACTCGATCGCGGAGCTGGTGCACGCCGGCGTCGATCCCAATCAGCAGGACTCGGGTCCCAACGGCTGGACGCCGCTGATGCATGCCATCCACAAGAATCAGCTCGGGAGCGTGCGCGCCCTCCTCTCGGCTGGAGCCGAGCCGGACTCGGCGGCCCCGAACGGTCTCACCCCCCTGATGCTGGCGGCGGCCCAGGGTGAGGGGGAGATCGTGGAGGAGCTGCTGGCCACCGGGGCCGACCCGCGGCTGAAGCAGCCCGGCGGGGAGACGGCGCTCACTCACGCCGTCATCGCGGCGGACGCCCGGTGCGTCAAGGCGCTGCTGGGCAGGGCGCCGGATCTGCGGCTTGGGGATACTTGGGAGGATTGGCTCGCCCCGAAAGTCGCCCGGCTGCGCGGTCGCACCAAGGTGGTCACCCTGCTCGACCACGCCGGGGAGGGACGGCGATGAGCGCTCCGCTGCGTCTCGCTCCTCCCGCGACAGGTCCCGCCGGACTCGCCGGACCCGGCCTGCACGCGGCCATCATCATGGACGGCAACGGGCGCTGGGCGATCTCCCGGGGCCGGCCGCGCTCGGCGGGTCACGCGGCGGGCGTCGAGGCGGTCCGCCGGGTGGTCGAGGCCGCGGGCGAGCTGGGAATCGGCACGCTGACCCTCTTCGCCTTCTCCTCCGACAACTGGCGGCGGCCGGACGCCGAGGTGCGGGCCCTGATGCGCCTCTTCCGCAGCTATCTGACGGCGGAGGCGGCCAAGTGCGCGAAGAACGGCATCCGCATTGCCGTGATCGGCCGGCGGGACCGGCTCTCGCCGGGTCTGGTGCGGGTGGTGGAGGAGGCCGAGGCGGTGACTGCGGGGGCGGGAGCGGACCGCTTCCTGCTGCGCATCGCCGTCGACTACTCGGCGCGGGACGCCATCCTCCGCGCCGCCGGGCGCTGCCACGGTCAGGGGGAGCTCTCGCGAGAGGCCTTCTCGCAGCTCCTCGCCGATCCGCCCCACGACGGCCGGCCGGTGCCGGACGTCGACCTGCTGATCCGCACCGGCGGCGAGCAGCGGCTGTCGGATTTCCTGCTCTGGGAATGTGCCTACGCCGAGCTGATCTTCACCGACCGCATGTGGCCCGACTTCGAGAGAGCCGACCTCGCCGAGGCCGTACGGGAGTTCCACCGGCGCGAAAGGCGGTTCGGGGCCGTGCCGGGGCCGGTTTCGGTGGAGGAGAGGGTGGGGGTCTCGGTGCGGTAAGCCCGCGGCTACACCACCTCCACCCACTCCAGCCCCACCCCCGGGTCCTGCAGGATCTGCCGGGCGATGCGCTGGAACGTCTCCCCGGAGTCGGTGACGCAGAGCTCGTGGACGGCGGGGTGGGTGGATTCGAGGTGACGGTCGGCAAGGCCGGCGGCCACCATCTCGGCCACGGCCTCGGCGGAGTCGACCAGGGTGACGTCCGGGCCCGCCACCCGCTGCAGCACGGGGACGAGCAGCGGGTAGTGGGTGCAGCCGAGGACCAGGGTGTCGATGCCCGCCTCCAGCAGCGGGGCGAGGTAGCGCCGCGCCACCTCCTCGGTAATGGAATCGTCGTGCCACCCCTCCTCCACCAAGGGGACGAAGAGGGGGCAGGCCCGGCTCACGATCTCCAGCTCGGGACGGAGGGCACGCAGGGCCCGGGGGTAGGCGTCCGAACGCACGGTGGCCTCGGTGGCGATCACCCCCACCCGGCCCCGGCTCACCCTCGCCGCCTTGAGCGCCCCCGGCTCGATCACCCCCCAGGTAGGCAGCTCGTGCATCTCCAGGCTGGGCAGCGCCAGGGCCGAAGCCGTGTTGCAGGCGATCACCACCGCCTTGACGCCGCGGCCGGTCAGGAACTCGATGTTCCGCCGGGTGTAGCCTTTCACCGTGTCCGGCGACTTGCTGCCGTAGGGGAGCCGCGCCGTGTCCCCCAGATAGAGGATGGACTCCTCCGGCAGCCGCCGGCGGAGGGCCGCGACCACGGTCAGCCCGCCCACTCCCGAGTCGAAGACCCCGATGGCGTCGATCATGCCGAGGTCCGGAAAGTCAGCGCGACCGGTCCGGCACCAGGGGACGGGAGAGGTCGAGGTGGCCGGAGAAGGTGTCCCGCTGCACGCCGTTCCACAGCAGCACGACCCGCGAGGCCTGGGGGATGTTGAGGGTCACCGAGTCCACCACGCTGTAGACCCGCTGGATCTCCTCCGTCGAGCCGCCGGGCGGCGGCTCCTCGTGATTCGGCCAGCGCAGGTCGACGTAGGCCGTGCCATCCCGGCCCAGCAGGACGCCGCCCACCACCACGCCTTCCGGGAACGGGCGCACCAGCCCGGCCGCCTTGGGGCCGACGAGCAGCGCGTCGAGGATCTTGTGGATGCGGTCCTTCGGCTCGTCGAGGACCTGGAGGTCCCGGGGCTCGGCCTTGATCGCCCCGCCGTCGGCCGGGAAGAAGAGCTGGAAGCTCACCTTCTGGCCGGCCTGGGCCGCCGCGCTCGCCGCCCCGTGCCCTCGGCCACTCTCTTTGCGGCCGGCGATCCACCACCACAGCCCTCCACCCACGAGCAGCGCCAGCGCAAAACCGAGGATGAAGCTCGCCGCCCGGCGGCTCATGCGGGTCGGCCCACCTTCGCGGGCGGCTTGGCGGCCGGCGCCGGCGTTCCGGCCGCCGGGGGAGTGGCCTGCGGCGCGGTGCCCGGAGCGGCCGGCTGACTCTGCGGCTGATTCTCCACCAGGGCCTTGTAGTGGGCGATGGCCCGCGACAGGGCGTCCACGAGCTGCTCGCGGTAGGCCGGGTCCTTGAGCTTCTTCTCCTCGTCCGGATTGCTGATGAAGCCCAGCTCCACCAGCACGGCCGGCATGGTGGCGCCCATCAGCACGCGGAAGGGCGCCTGCTTGACCCCCCGGTCCTTGAGCTTCAGCATCTCGTTCAGCTCGCCCTGGATCATGTTGGCGAAGCGCTGGCTCTCGGTCATGTGGTGGGTCTGCGCCAGGTCCCAGAGGATGAGCTGGAGGTCCTGCGTGTCGTCTGCGGGGTTTGCGGGGTTTGCGGGATTCGCGGAGCTCGCGGCGTCCGAGGTGGCGGGAGCGCTGCCGGCCGCGGCCCGGTTCTCGGTGGCGGCGGAGCTCGAGGCCCGCGTGTCCGTGGCCTGCGGGCTGAGGAAGTAGGTCTCCGTGCCGTAGGCCCCGGAGCCCAGCGAGGAATTCAGGTGGATGGAGACGAAGAGGTCCGCCTTGTTCTGGTTGGCGATGGCCGTACGCATGTCGAGCGGCAGGTTGGCGTCCTCCGTGCGGGTGAGCACCACCCGCACCGGCAGGCGCTGCGCGAGCTTCGCCTCCAGCTCGCGGGCGAGCTGGAGCGTGAGCTCCTTCTCCTGGATGCCGCTGGGCCCGATGGCCCCCACCTCCGTGCCGCCATGGCCGGGATCGATGACGATGGTATGGATGCCCGCCTGCCGGCCGGCGGGGGCGGACGGCGACGTGGGCACCTCCACCTCGGAGGTGCGGTGGACGTCGAACACCAGCCGGAACGGCTTCTCCAGCACGTAGCTCTCGGCCTGCGCCCCCTCGGCGAGCTGGACGCGGATCTGCCCGGGATCGATGGTGACGCCCTGCACCAGCGGGTCCTGAATCTCCTTCGGCGCCGGGGGAGTGAGGCGGTCCGCCAGCATCTGCACCTGGATGATGCTCCCCTGGCGGTTGACCTTGTAGCGGGGCTCCTCCGGGAACTGGAGCACGATCGTGGTCATCCCCTGGAGGTGGACGACGTCGAGCGCGACCGGCAGCTCGCGGGTACCCCGGCGGGCGATGGTCAGCCGCTGCGTCTCCGGCCGCCAGTCGAAGCTGTAGCCGAGCAGGTCGCCGAAGGTCTTGCGCAGGAAGTCGAGGGGCACCTGGAGGCCCCCCTCACCCTGCACCGGCGGCTGGGAGAGGGAGACGATGGCGTCGCCCACGGTGATGATGGCATTGCCCTGGCCGATCACCACCTCCTTGTCGGCGATCTTCAGCGACACGCTCTCGCCCGAGACGTCGGTGGAGAGAGTGCCGCCCAGGGCTTCCGCCAGCGGGGTGAGGCCGAACATCGGCCCGTTGCCGGCGAGAGTGACGGGAACGTTGATCTCGCGCCCCTCCAGCACCACCGAGGGACGGGCCGCGGGCGGCGGCGCGGCGGGGGTCTGCGCCGGCCCGCCCTGGGCCGCGACGAGCATCGGCAGAAGGGGCAGAAGGAGACAGAGGAAGGGGAGAAGGGCCCGGATACGGCGGTCTTTCACAGCGGGAGAGGATACCACCGGGCGCCCGTGGGAGAGCGCCTTTGGATCTCCCGCGCGGAGTGTGGTAAATGCTGGGGGGCGCCGGCCCCGCGCCGGTCGAACGTCGAGCCAAGGAGAGGAACGCGATGGAGATCCGGCAGTTTCGGGTGGTGGTCCGCGCGATGTTCTACGATCGCGCGCTGAAATTCTATGGCGATGCCCTGGCGCTGCCGCGGCTCCACAGTTGGGAGCGGGAGGACGCTCGCGGCGCCGTCTTCCAGGCCGGCGCGGCCCTCCTCGAAGTCATCGGCCCCCCGGCCAGCGAAGACCCGCGCCGCGACTACGACGAGCGCTTCGAGTCCCGCGGCCCGCAGAACAAGGCGAGCCTCGTCTTCGAGGTCCCCTCCGCTCAGAAGGCCTTCGAAGAGATCCAGTTCCGGGAACGGAACATCCCCGGCGGCCTGCGCAAGGACGACGACGGCGTCCTCATCTTCGAAACCCACGACCCCGACGGTGTGCGGGTGGTGTTCAAGGAGACCGGGGCGTAGGGGCACCCTCTCCAAACCCTAGCTCTTGGTTCAGGAGGATCGCCGCCTGAGCCGCAGCAGGGCGAGGCTGGCCAAGAGGAGGGCCAGTGCGGCAAGACCGATAGGGGAGATCGCCGGTATATTTGGCGGGATCACCGTGAAGCAGCAGGGATCCGCCGGACCCGGCTCGTCGGGATCGTCGGAGAACCTGGTCGACTCGTTGATCCCGTCGCCGTCTGCGTCGAAGGCAATTGTCGCTTGATTGCAGATCTTCGTGCCGGCGGGCGCGACGATCGTTGCAGTGATGTTGATCGTCACCGTTCCCCCCACCGGAATGGCACCGTTCCACGTGGCCGTGTTGCCCGAGGTGGAGGCGACGCCGCTGGTCGCGCTGGCGCCGGTCAGCGTCAGGCTGGGCGGCAGGGTGTCCGTGAGCTCGTCTCCCGGATTGTCAGCCTGGTTGGCCGGTCCGCAGTTGAGCAGCAGGAAAGTCTTGGTGATGGCGGTGAACTGCAGCAGCGGACCGCTGATCCCCTCGCAGAAGGCGAGGACGCCGTTCGCGACCACCTGGGTGTCCTCGATGTGTTGGTTGTCGGAGGGATCGTCACAGAAGCCGGCTGGGGGGGTGATCGTGGCCTTGTTGTGGAGCACGCCCGAGCACATGGGCTGGACAATCCCGCTCAGGCGATAGAACTTAGCCTCTCCCGCGGCAAGATCCACCGTATCCTCGAGAGGTGGCGGGAGGATAGGAGTGCACCCCGCGCCGCGGCACCAGCGCACACTTCTTAGCTCGGGCGGGAAGTCATCCAGTACCACGTTGCCCGGAACTGACGTGGCGCCGTTGTTCTTGACCGTGATGTCGTAGACCAGCCCCTGTCCTGGCACCACGGGGTCCGGATTGTCCACTTTCGTAATTGTGACGGCGGCGGTTGGAGGACAGATCACCTGGATCGTAGCTTTGGCGAGGTCCGGGAGGGTCGGATCGAAGGTCTGTGACTTTGCCTCGGCAGTTACTCCAATCGGTACTCCGGCAGCACAATTCACGCACGCCGGAGCGCGGACCGAAAAATTGAGTGGATTGGAGGCGCCACAATTCATGTCGCCGAGGAGACAGGTGAAGCGGTCGGGCTGGCTGCCAACCTGTGTGCACTGGGCAGGGAAGCTCTCTATGACGCCAGCAGCAGTGATCGAGACGTCCACCGTCACGCTTTGTGCCGTCTGCGGTCCGCCATTGGTCACCACGACGGCGACTGGAAAGCTGTTGCCTCCCGGCACGTCTTGGGGAGCGCTCACGTTGACTCCGAGGTCGGCTTCGGGAAGCACAGCCGTTGTGATCGAGCAGGATTTCTCCGGCGCGTTGCTCCCTACCACTTTGGCGATATTGGTGGCCGAGGTCGGAGCCGCGCACACGGGGGGCACTGGATTGGTGGGTATCTTAAAGCTCACCGTAACCGTCTGAGACTGGCCGGGGCCAATCGTCCCCAGATTGCAAGGGGATTGAACGCAGGGCCCGCTCATATAAATGAGACCCGCTGGCGTCGGATCGGAGAGGCTTACATTGTTTGCCGCCGTGCATTCGCCGTTGTTGCTCACAGTGATGTCGTAAGTGACGACGCCACCTGCCCTCACTGAGCCTGGTCGTTCCTGCTTTACGCACTCCAGAACCGGTTTTCTCGGCGGGCGGATGACTGTCGTCGTGGGGGCACTGCAAGGGGGGGGATTCAATCCGTCGCCTGTAACTGTCGCTGAGTTCGTGATCGAGCTCGGCACCAAGCAATCCTCAGCAACCTGGAAGGTCACCTTCACCGGAGGGAGAGACATGCCGGCTCCGATCGTACCCAGAGAGCACGGGAAACCTCCGTCGCAGGGTTTGTCAGCCCCGATGAACGTCAGGCCCGTAGGCGTCGGATCTTTGAGAGTCACCCCGGTCGCCGCCGCTCCTCCGGTATTGGTCACCAGAATCGAGTAGGTCACCGATCCACCCGTCTCTACGGACGCCGGACCGGTCTTCGTGCAGGTCAGAGCTGGCTTCACTGTGGAGGGAGAGAGGGGACACGTCGCGACCGCTCCGGCATGGGTCGCAGTGTCCACTGTGTACTGGAAGCCGCCCATGAAGACTTGGTCGCCGAGGCTCACGACAGACTGACCGAAGGCTCCGCCCGGCGTGTGCTGAAACTTGAATTTAGGCTTCCAACTCGCGTCGCTCTGCCTCTCGAAGAGGTAGGCCGCCCCCGCCCCTCCGCCGTCGGAGCGGGCGCCGACCACCACGCGGTCGCCATCGATTGCGACGGACGTACCGAACTGATCGTGCGGCTTCAGATCCTGGACAGTCTGTTTGCCGCTCCAGCCAGCGTCCGTCCGCTCGAAGACGTAGGCAGATCCGGAGTCTGTCCCTTGGAGGTCGTCCCCAGGGGCGCCGACCACGATTCGATTCCCTCGGATCGCGACGGATGAGCCGAACTGAATGTTGTCTCCTCGGAATGTGTCGGCGGCTGTGAGCTTGCCTTTATTTTTGTCTTTGTCGTCCGGGGCCCAACCCCCTGCGGTACTGTCTCGCTTGAAGACGTAGGCGGCTCCGAAGTTTTTGAACACGTGGAGTTCGTCGGCAAAAGGAGCGCCAACCACGATCTCGTTTCCGTCGATCGCCACGGAAGAGCCAAATTCGTCGAAGGGCCGGCCGTCGTTGGCAAGGAGCTTCTTCGTCTGCTGCCAGCCTCCTTCTTGCAATTCGAAGACGTAGGCCGCGCCCGAGGAGCTCCCACTGCCCGAGTCGCCGCTGGCACCGACGACGAGCGTCTTGCCGCTGAGCGAGACGGACGCGCCGAAGTGGGCTCCCCCTGCGGCATCGGTGGCGCTCAGCCTGGGCTCCTTTTGAACCCAGCTCGATCCCACAAGCTGGAACAGATAGACCACTCCGGAGCCCCTGGTCTTTCCGGGAGCGCCGACCGCCAGCCAGTCGCCGCTGAGCGAGACCGAGGAGCCGAACTGGTCGCCGGTTTGGAGGTCGGACGGACGGATCTCCTGATCCGGTCTCACTCCCGGGTGGGGATTCCGATACAGAGCCACCGAGCCGGCATTCCCGTTGTCCTGGTTGGCGCCGGCCGCGAGCCATTCTCCGTTCGCACTGAGCGACCATCCCAGTTGGGCGCCACCGTGGGGAGAGCTTGCGAGGAGCACCGACGCATCGCAAACGATCGTCTCGGACGCGGCGACGAGACCCGGCACCCCGAGCGCCAGGACCGTGCCTGCGAGGCACAGGAGACGGAAGAGCCTCCGCGCGGGAGCATCGATATTCATTGGGGAGGCCCCGGGGGTTGGGTTGTGAAGTCGCGCAGCCGGAAGGGCGGGTCGTCCAGGATGTCCACGCTGCCGAGCGATGCCGGGCGGGTGGCCAGGCCGTGCGGCGGCACCACCACCCACTGGCCCGCCCGGACCTCCACGGGATCGCCGCCCGCCTCGGCCTGCACCAGGACGCTCCCCTCGTCCACGCCCACGAAAGTCCCTGCCACCACATCGACCAGGACCCGGAAAGCGGTTCCCTGCGGGCGGATGACGGCGTGGGGAGTTCGCGTCTCAGGAGGAGGGCAGCCGGAGTTGGGGAGGAGCTTCACCGCAAGCCGCCCCAAAGCCAGCCGCAACCTGGACGCCGAGGGGTCATTGGGATCACCGAAGTCCACCTCGGTCCGGCCGTCGAGAGTGGCGGTGCCTGTAAACTGATGGCTGAGCCCCCCCTTCGCCGTTACCGGCACACATCCGCCGAGGTTGAACCCCACCAGCAGGGAGGAAATTGGATCGCGGAGCAGAACCGTCAGCCCGAGCTCGATGGGATCGTTCCGGCGCAGAGCGTGGATCTCTTTTCCCACCAGATACGCGTCGACCCTTGGATTGACCCGAAGGGCGACGCCGACTGGCCCGGCCAGGAGCGGCGCCCCGGCCAGGATCCAGAGGGCCAGCAGTGCGGACCCTCGGCGGCGGAGCCTCGGAGCCATCAGAAGATCCAGCCCATCCCGAGGGTGAAGGTCGCTCTGCGGTAGCCCAGATCGGGGAGGGCGTCTCCCAGATCGACGTTCGAGGTGCGCGAGGCGAAGGCGCCCCGGGCCGTCCAGCGCAGCCGGTCCGTGGCCTCCCAGATCACGGCCAGGGCCCCGCGCCGTAGCGTGTCCCGCCGTGGCGGCCCCGCCGTATTGAAGAGGTTGGACTCCGGGTCATGGTAGCGGTCGCGGCGCAGCTCCCCTTCCAGCTCCACCTTCCAGCGCAGGCCCAGGGGCCATTTCAGACCGGCGTTCCCCGCCAGCCGCGAGGCGGCGAACGCCGGGTGGGACTGGCGGTCCATCGCCAGGGCGCCCAGGCGAAAGAGGCGGTCCCGCCGCCCAAAAAAGTAGAGGAGCTGGCTCACCTGGAGCGAAAGGTCCCTCCCGCTCCGCTGCTCGTCGGACAGACCGCTGCCCGAGAACCCGCGGCTCGCGCCGGCGAGGTCCAGCCGGGTCGCCGTGCCGGGCGTCTCCTGGCAGAGGAGCGAAGCCGCTCCCTCCCAGACCCGCAGAAAGGGGGCGCCATTCAGCCGGTAGTCCGAGCCGCCCACCTGAAGCAGGGCGGACAGTCGGCCGGTGCCGAACGGCACTCGGGCGGTGCCAAGAGGTCCCTCCAGGAACCCCAGCGGATCGCGCCCGAAGGCGATCCCCACCATGCCGCGCGCCGTGCCGAGGTCCAGATAACCGAAGTCCCGGTGGTAGGACCGCCGCACCTCCAGACTCACCCCCACGTTCGGGCCGGTGCTGGCGTGGAAGGGATAGACCCCGATCCGCGCTCCAAGGAGGCCGCCGGTATCCCCCTCCCCGCCGCGGACGAGCCCACCGCCGGGCCGGGGAAGGATCAGCTCCTTGGAGAGAAGGTTGGGGTTGGAGTCAGTCCCTGCTTCCAGCCCCAGGTTCCCCTCCCAGAGCCCCCGGTCGTCCGTGGGCCGCTCATCCGGTTCGATCTCCGGCGGCTCCAACCGCACCGGCTCCGCCCCTGCCCTGCGGGCTGCCTCCAGGTCGGCCAGCACGCGCTCCCGCGCCACGTCCGGCGAACGCTTCGCCGCGAGGCCCGCCGCCAGCTCCTCCGCAGCCTCTGCCGCACGGCCCAGCCGCAGCAGGGCGAGCCCGTGCCAGTACCGCGGCGTGCCGGCCTCCGGATCGAGCCGCACGGCCTCGGCGAACCAGTCGGCCGCTTCCGCATCTCGCCCGGCCTGGAGCGCCGCGAGCCCCTCGACCAAGTCGACCCCGGATTCGGCGAGATGAGGCGCGGTCGCACCTCCAGTCCTCGCCGGCAGGATGGCCAGACCGCAGAGGACAAGGACCGCAAGAGGCACAGCTCGGAGCATGCACAACCTTCCTGGGATTCTGGATTTTCTTAATGATAGGATAGGAACACTGCTTGGGCAACTAAGAGCACGGGCCCTCCCTTGGAAAAAGCCAAGTACGACGTCTTCCTGTCGCACGCGACGCCGGACAAGCCGGTGGTGGAGGAGCTCGCTCGCATCCTTCGGATGCAGGGGATCGAGCCCTGGCTCGACATCTGGAATCTGATCCCAGGCGAGCCCTGGCAGAAGGTGGTCGAGGATGCTCTGGAATCCTGTGTCACCTGCGCCGTCTGCCTCGGCCCGAGCGGCACCGGCCCCTGGCAGAACGAGGAGATGCGGACGGCCATCGAGCGGCGGGTCTCCGGAAAGGAGCGCTTCCGGGTGATTCCGGTCCTCCTCCCCCACTCGATGCGGGGAGAGCCGAGCCGTCTTCCACCCTTCCTCCGCAACGCCGGCTGGGTCGAGTTCCGGGAAACCCTGGACGACGAGAAGGTCCTGCACCGCCTGATCTCAGGCATCCGCGGCGTTCAACCGGGACCGGGCCCCGGCGAGGCCGTGGCCGAAGGCGCCCAGCCTTACCGCGGCCTTCAGGTCTTCGACGTTGACGATGCCCCATTCTTCTTTGGCCGCGAAGCCCTCACCGAGTGGCTCCTCGACAAGCTCCGCCCGGTCCCTAACGCCAGCCGCTTCCTGGCCATCTTCGGTCCTTCCGGCAGCGGCAAGTCCTCGCTCGCCCGCGCCGGCCTGCTCGCCGCCGTCAAGCGCGGCGAGATCGCGGGCAGCGACTCCTGGCCCACCACCGTCTTCAGACCTGGCGAGAAGCCTCTGGAAACTCTTGCAGTGCAACTGGCCGCGCTCGGCGGGTTCCCCTCCGTCTTCGAGCTGCTGCGGGACCTCGCCGCCGACAAGCGGGCGCTTCATCTCAATGCCCGGGTCGCCCTCTCGCAGGCTCCGGCCGACCGGCGCCTCCTCGTGCTCGTGGACCAGTTTGAGGAAGTCTTCACCCTCTGCTCCGATGAAGCTCAGCGTACGGCGTTCATCGACAATCTCCTCCACGCCGCCATGGCGGCTGACGGCCCCACCGTCGTCGTGCTCACTCTGCGGGCGGACTTCTACGGCCGTTGCGCCGTCTACCCGGACCTGGCGCCGGCCGTCTCCGACCGGCAGACCCTCGTGAGGCCGATGACCCGGGACGAGCTGCGGAGCGCCATCGAGCGCCCGGCCTACCTCGCCGGCTGCGAGCTGGAAGGCGGCCTGACCGAGCTCCTCCTGAAAGAGGTCGAGGCCCAGCCGGGCTGCCTGCCGCTCCTCGAATACGCCCTCCTCCAGATCTGGCAGCACCGCGAAGGCCGGCGGCTCACCGCCACCGCCTACAACGAGATCCACGGTGTCACCGGCGCCCTGGAAACGCGCGCCGAGGAGGTGTACGCGAAGCTCACCACGGCCGAGGGCGAGGCCTGCCGGCAGGTCCTCCTGAAGCTGGTCCAAGTGGACGATCAGGGGAGGGCCACGAAGCGGCGCCTCGGCCTCGCCGAGCTGGCGTCGGAGGCCGAGCCCGAGGGCAAGGCCATGGCAAGCGTCGTCGCTCGCCTCACCGAGGCCCGCCTGCTGATCGCCGAAGCCGAGGGGGACGAGAAGCGCCCCACCGTCGAGGTGGCACACGAAGCCCTCCTCACCGGCTGGAAGCGCCTCAAGGACTGGATCGAGCAGGACCGGGAATCTCTCCAGACCCGCCGCCGGCTGGACGAGGCGGTGGCGGAGTGGACTGGAAAAGATCGCGACCCTTCCTACTTATATACAGGAGCCCGTCTGGCCCGGGCGGAGGAGTGGGCCGGGAGCCACCTGGGAGAGTTGCGCCCGGAGGCGCAGGAATTCCTCGCCGCGAGTCGCACCCAGGAAGACCAGAAGGCGCAACGCGAGTTGGTCCAGGCCCGGGCTCTCGAAGAGGAACAGCGGCGCCGGGCAGACGCCGAGCAGCAGCGGGCCCAGGAGCAGTTTTCGGCTCGTAAGCGGCTGAAGAGATGGACGATCGCCTCTGCAGCCACGGCTCTGGCTGCCGTGATCGCCTTTGGCGTCGCCCTGTACCAGTACAAGGACTTGGCGGATCGGCGGAGTATCGCCATCGCTACCCAGCTGGGTGAGAAAGTCCAAGCCGTGAAAGAACGGGCGCTCGCTCTCCTGCTCTCAATTGAGGCGGTCCGCCGGGCCGAGAAAGCCGGACAGCCACACCTGCCGGTGGCTGAAGAAACCCTTCGATTAGCCCTGATGGGCTTCAGTGGGGCGCCCCTGCCGACAGGGCGGGTAAGGGCCGTGTCCCTCAGCTCTGATCACCAGTGGTTGGCTGTGGCCGGCACTGATGACGCGATCTCGCTGTGGCATCTCACTGACGGTGGGCCAGTCAAGGCCGCCAGCGTTGCAGAGTTGAGATCGAGCTCCCACCTGAAACAGATCGCGGTGAGCTCGGGAGGCCGGAAGGTCGTCGTCACCTTTGAGGCCAGCCCTTCTCTCCTCTTCGACACGAGCTCGGGGACAGATCATGAGCCGAGCCGGCAGCCATTGTCACAGGAGGACTGGCTCGTCCAAAGCAATCCCTTCAGCCCGGACGGTCGCTGGCTACTGACCCGTCAAGCGGCCCGTTGGATCATCCGGGACCTGTCTCTTTCTTCTGCACCGAAGGTCGCCACCTTGGACATCAATCCTGAAGCCATGGCTTTCAGCCCAGACGGCCGTTCTCTGGCTGTGGTCGACAAAGGGAGCCTTGGGGTTGGCGACATGTCGACGCTCCGGACCGGCTCGGTATTTCGTAAGATTTCCTGGAAAGAAGATTCGCCGGTCGCCAAGCTCTCTTTCAGCTCGGACTCCCAGTGGTTGGTCGCAACGAGCTCCGTCCAGGATTGGATCGTCGAAACTTTACCAACGGACTCTGGCCCAACCCAGAGGATTAAGACCTCACCGACGAGCTCCGTCCAGGCTTGGAGACTGAGGACCGGCCAGGATCCGGATCTGCAGGTCCATCTGGAGGATTGCGTTTGGAGTCATCCCGATGGAATGAACCTCTTTGATGATCCCCTCCTCTCTGGAAACGTAACTTTAGCAGGCTGCCAGATGAGCAATATTGCCCCGAGACAATTCTTCTTAAGCCTTTCATCTATCGTGACTACTACCGATGACCCCACGGAGAGGAGGCGCGTCTTCGGCGATGTGGATGGCGGCATATGGTTTTTTGATCTAAAGACGCCAGAAATCAGTATGACGACGACAACATACTTTCAGGCAGGGCCCGTCCGGGTGCTCGCCTTACGAGGTCGATGGCTAATCACGCAAGGGGGAAATGATCCGCCGAGGGTCCTCGATGTCGGCCGGGGCACGACCTTGGTCGAGTTGGAGCCAAAAGTTTCCCCTCCAGTTTCACATGTGGAGGCATTGTCACTCGACGGTTGGCGGCTCAGCCTGGATAGCCCTGTTAGGCGACTTTGGGGCCCTCGCGGCGCCCAACCCATACCTGGTTCAGAGAAGACGACGAGTCTCTGGACCTTCAGCCCTGACGGACGCTGGCTCGCGGCTGCAACGTCCGATGGAGGGTCGCTTGTCTGGCGGCTCCGCGAGAACGGTACCGTTCTCTTCCAAATATCGTTCCCGGCCAAATCTCAACATTCACACCCCCTGACCGTACTAGCCTTCAGTCCTGATGATCGCTGGCTCGCTACGGGTAATGAGGCCGGCGAGTCCCGCCTTTGGGACCTCCAGCATCCCCAAAACGAGCCGCGAGATCTCACGAATCATTCGAAGCCGGTTACCGCCCTCGCGTTCAGCTATGACGGGCACCTGATCGCCACAGCGGGCGGTGAGGGTGCTGTCTATCTTCGCGAATTGAACGGAAACCCAGCAACACACGATACTCAGGAGGCTCCGGCACCCAGCGGTCAGTCCGTCTCGGCGCTCGCTTTCCTTCCGGACGGCAGATTGGCTATTAGCGAGTTGACTATTAGACAACTCGGCCATCGCCTCCGGCTCTGGAGGCGCGGGCATGGGGAAGCCGAGCTCGATGTGCAGCGCGCCGATACTTCTCTTCTTACGAGTAATCCCCAGGGGGATCGACTGGCTTCCCCCGGAGCAATCTGGAGCCTGGACCCTCAGGATCTACAATCGAAGCCGGTCAGGCTAACAGCGGGAAGGGCTGTAGGGGTCGCCTTCACACGAGATGGGCATGGCTTGTGGACTCTGATTGGAGGCAGTCTCCGCCGCTGGGAGCTGCGGACCGACAAGCTCCTCGCCACCGCCTGCCAAGCCGTCGGCCGCAACCTCACCGAAAAGGAGTGGAGGGCCTACATCCCCTCCGAGCCTTATCAGGAGAGGGAGCCCTGCCCCGAGTTCCCAAAGGCGTTCGACTGAGGCGACGCCGCGTCCCCGGCTTTCAGTCCGCACCGCGTTGTCATGCCTCCACCCAGGGCATCGGCCTGCGGCCTCAGCCCTGGGCTCAGCTCTCCCGGCCCGTTGGGCCGAACGGGCCGGCGGCGCAGCGCCTGCGCCTGGGAGGCGAACTTTCCAAACACCCTCTCACAGGCCTCGCGAGGCGCGACACGCGCCTGGCGAGGCGCATCATGGGTTTTGCCGGGCGCATCACAGGCCTCGCGGATTGCGACACGGGGCTCGCCGAGCCAATGATGGGCTTCGCGGGGCGAATGATGCGCCTCGCGAAGCCTGTGACGCAATCGGCGAGGCCCATGATGCGCTCCGCCGTTTTTGTGTGGCGCCTCGCGAAGCCCGGCGGAGGGATCGTGGTCGCCGTCGCGCAGACCGGGATCGGCGGGAGGGAATTCCCAGCGTGCGTCGTCCAGTTCCCGGGTCTTGTCGTGCGGACCCGCGTCGTGTCGCAAGCGAAGCGAGGCGTGGGCCGCCCCGGCTCAGCCGTAGCTCTCCCGATGAATCCTTTCGTCCGGCACGCCGAGGCTCTCCAAGGCTTCGAGGGTGGTCTCCAGGAACGGGGCGCGGGCTCTTCGCCCTTCTCTCTGGCCGCCTGGCGCTCGAACTTTCCCACCCCGGGCCGCAGGCGTAGACCTCGACGGCGGTGGGGTCGGGGATGAATTCGCGGATCAGCGCCTCGTTGACACGGCCGTGGCGGACTTCCGCCGCTCCGGAGGCGGGGCGTTGCACGTGGGCTTCCCGGGCTTCCCGGGATAGTGTGTGGACGATCCGCAGCTTGTCCGGGTACCGCCGGGCCAACTCCCGAGGCGTAGCGCTCCTCTTTCACCGTGACGGCGAGTTGGCGCTCGTGGGGCGCCGAACAGAGCGACTAGGCCCGCGCCGGCTCCTTCTTGATGTAGTCTAGAATCGAACTGATCGAGGACTCGCGCCATGGAGGTCACCATCAGCCTGCCGGAAGACATCTCCGAATCCCTTCAAGGGCAGTGGGGGAACGTGTCGCGCCACGCCCTGGAGACTATTGCCGTGGAGGGCTATAGGACGGGCGCTTTGACCGAGACGCAGGTCAGGCGCCTGCTCGGGTTGGAGACACGGTTCGAGGTCCATGCGCTGTTGAAGGAGCACAAGGTTCCACTTCACTACACGCAAGCCGATCTGGAAGAAGATCTCGCCTCTCACCGGAGTCTCGGAATCCTTCCTGGCTGATGATCGTTGTCGCGGACAGCGGGCCACTTCATTACCTCATTCTTCTGGAGCAGACGGAGCTTCTGTCTCGCTTCTACGGTCAGGTCATCGTGCCTGAAGCCGTTCTCTGGGAATTGACCGCCAGTAAGGCGCCCCAACCTGTGAGGGATTGGATTTCCAAGCCTCCTGCCTGGGTTTCGAGCTCAGTCGGTCCCTCCCGACCAACTCGATCTCGTCACCGACGAGCTCGATCTCGGCGAGCGGGAGGCGATTGCGCTCGCGCATCTCCTGGGAGCGGATCTGCTCCTGATTGACGAGCTCTCAGGGCGAGCCGAGGCCCGCCGACGGAGTCTGCGAGTGACCGGCACGTTGGGAATTCTTCGCACAGCAGCCGAAAGAGGATTGGTCGACGTCCCAGAAGTTCTGGCGCGCTTGCGCGGTACGAATTTCTATGTGGACGAGAACCTGATCAGCTCGATCTTTGGTGAGTGGCAGACGTCCTCGTAGAGGCCGCGCCCTACACCTGCGTCGCCGGCCCCTCGCGGCGGCTGCCGGTGCTCTCGGCGTCCGGGGCCTGGCGCCAGTCGACCCGGAAGACGGGCACGGGCTGGGCTTTTCCCTTGAGCGGCAGGGGGTCGAGGGCGGTCACCGGCGGCGGCTCGGCGAGGGCCGTGACCAGCCCGCCGGCGACCAGGATCTCCCCCGGTCCCGCCTCGGCGCAGAGGCGGGCGGCGGTATTCACGGCGTCACCGATCACCGTGTACTCCAGCCGGCGCTCGCTGCCGATGTTGCCCGCGAAGACCTCGCCGGCGTCGAGGCCGATCCCCACCGCCAGGGGGAGCCGGCCACGGATCTCCCACTCCTGGTTGAGCCGCGCCAGCCGCTGCTGCATGGCGACCGCCGCCCGCATGGCGCGGTCGGCGTCGTCCCAGCGGGCGAGAGGCGCTCCCCAGAGGGCCATCAGGGCGTCGCCGATGAACTTGTCGAGGGTGCCGCCGTGCTCGAAGACGATCTCCACCATCTCGGTGAAGTAGTCGGTGAGGAGGGTCGCGATCTCGTCCGGGTTCATGGGCTCGGAGAGAGAGGTGAAGCCGCGGATGTCGGAGAAGAGGATGACCACCCGCCGCTTCGCGCCGCCGAGTTGGACGGCCCCTTCCTGGCCGGCGATCTGCCGCGCCAGGTCCGGCCCGAAATAGCGCTGGAAGTTGGAGAGGACCACCGCCTCGCGGCGCACCCGCTCGATGAGCTGGCTGTTCTCGATCGCCACCGCCGCCATCCCCGAGAAGGCGGAGAGGAACTCCAGGTCCTCCTCGCCGAAGGAGTGGGTGGCCCCCACGTTGTCCAGGTAGATGAGGCCGAGCACCGTCCCCTGTTTGCCGAGCATCGGCGCGCACAGGGCGCTGCGCAGGGCGGTGGGCACCGAGGTCCCCTCGAAGCGCTCGTCCGCCGCGGCATTCTCGATGAGCACCGCCACCCGGTCCTCGACCGCCTTGCGGACGATGGAGCGCGGCACCCGCCAACTCGGCGCCTGCCCGTTCTCCGGGCTGCCCACCCGGCTGCGCCACACCCGCGGCGCGAGGTCTCCACCGGGGCCGGGACTGCCGGGATCGGGCATGAGGATCGCCACCCGGTCGACGTTCATCACCTGGAAGGTCAGGCCCACCACCCGGTCGAGGAGCCGGTCCACCTCGGGCTGCTGGGAGAGCTCCTTGGCGATGTCCAGGAGCAGGGCCAGCTTGCGCTCCTGGCGGTCCCCCCGGGAGGCGCCGGCGATGCGCAGCACGGAGGAGCTCAGGGGATCATCCGAGAGCTGGGCCGCGATGTCCGCCGGCCCGCGCACCCGCACCTGGCGGAGGATGGTGGCGTCGAGCGAGCCCTCGGCCGGGCCGGGGGTCTGGGTGGGGGCCGACTCTTCCCGCACCTCGAAGTCCACCTTGCCGAAGGCGACCCGCGAGCCGGGCGTGGCGACGGCGTCGCTCACCCGCTGGCCGTTGAGCCAGGTGCCGTTGGTCGAGCCCAGGTCGCGCACCCGCACGCCCGCGCCGGTGAGCTCCAACTCGGCATGCCGCCGCGACACCGTGGGGTCCTGGATCGCCAGGTCGCTGGCGACCGCTCTCCCCACCTGGTACGGACGCCCCCCGGCGATCAGGACCGAGGGGCTGCCGGACGGCGCCACGAGCTTCAAAGCCAAACGCTTGCCTCCTCCGGAGGGCCGCCGCCGGGCGGTCCGCCGAGAATCGACTACCCTACTACAAAAGGGTGTCTGCCCCGGTCCAAAGCGGAATACGCTCCCCCCACGCCGGGTTGTCTGACCCTGCGGTCTGTGTTACCCTTCGCGGGTCCGATGGCAGGTTCATTGGACATGTGGCGCATTCGTCTAGGGGTCCAGGACGCCGGCCTCTCACGCCGGTAACACGGGTTCGAATCCCGTATGCGCTACCAACCTGAAGACGACTCCCAGGCCCGGCGTCCGCCGGGCTTTTCGCTCTCCAGCCCCAGGCTCTTCGCCGACGCCATGCTGGGCGCCCTCGCCCGCTGGCTCCGCGTCCTCGACCTCGACACCGCCTACGATCCCGGACTGGAGGATCCCGAGCTGGTGGCGCGCGCCCACGCCGAGGGGCGGACGATCCTCACCCGCGACCGCCGCCTCACCGAGCGCCGCCTCGCCCGCAATCACCTGCTGATCCGCTCCGACGTGGTGGACGAGCAGGTGCGCCAAGTGCTGGACGACCTCGGCCTGCGCCCCGACCCCGCCCGCCTCCTCGGCCGCTGCCTGCGCTGCAACGCCCCGCTGGAGCCGCTCGCTCCGGACGCCGCCCGCGCCCGCGTTCCGCCCTGGGTGGCCCGCACCCAGACCGAATTCCGCGTCTGCCCCGCCTGCGGGAGGGTCTACTGGCGGGGGACGCATGTGAGGCGGATGTCGGAAAGGCTCGCGGCGATGGGGGTTTGAATTTCTACACCCCCCCGTTCGAGCCCGTCCCCGCCGTCTGGTTGTCCGTCGGCGGCAGCTTCACCGGCTGCTTCGGGTCGCCGCGGCCGGGCTTGGGGGTGGCCAGCCCCTTGCCGCGCTCGATCTCGTAGAGGAAGTCGGCCGAGGTGCCCGTGCCCTGCTCGGCCTGGAGGGTCCAGGTCCGGCCGAGGATGTAGCGGATGCGGAAGGTGCTGATGGGCTGGAAGAGGCCGATGCCGTAGTTCACGTAAAGGCGGGGAGATAGGTACTTGCCCACCACCAGCGACGACTCCTGGAGTCCACCCGTGCTCTCGATGCGCGCCTCTTCCAGGCCGAAACGGGAGGCGATCTTCTTGGCGAGCAGGTTGCCGCCCTTCAGCCCCAGCGAGGTCGCGGCGTTGGCCACCAGGCTCCCTTCCTGCGGCGTGCTCTGGCTCAGAGGGTGGCCCAGGAGGAGATAGGCGAGGGCGTCGCTCTGGCCCATGGGAGGGGTGGAGTAGAGGGTCGCCTGGGGTGACTTGAGGGTGCCTTTGACGATGACGCCGGCGACCGTCCCGTCCGTGGCCGTGCGGTAGGCCTGGAGGTCGAGCCCGGGGTTGTCGACCGGACCGCCGGCGAAGAGGAGCCGGCCGTGGTCGAGGGTGAGGTCCTGGCCGTAAGCCTTGTAGACGCCATCCGCGATCTGGAGCTCGCCCACGGCGGTGGTGGGCTTGTCCGGCTGCTCGATGACCAGGAGGCTGCCGTAAGGTTTGCCGGTGAAGCCGGAGGTGGCCACCGTCACCTTCTCTCCCAGGACGACGCGCACGCGGGCGTAGAGCTGGAGCTTCTTATTGGCCACGGCGGCCGTCCGCTGCTCGGAGGGGGGGACGATCACGACGTCCTTGGACGGCTGAATGGCGGCGCGTTTCTTCTTCTGCTCGCCGATCGCGGCCTCGGGGACGTCCACGTCGCCGGTGACGTCGACCCGCGGAGACTGCATGGCGATCTTCAGGTGCGGGGTGACGAACACCTTCGCCTCCTTGGAATTGGAGGCGAGGAAGCGGCGGCCCTCGACGGTGAGCTCGGCCGGCCGCTGATCCAGGGGGACGGCGCCCGCGATCGTCACCGTGCCGCCGCCGGACGCGGCCGAGCCGTTGACCTGGAGGACCCCCTGGCCGTCGCTCTTCGCCGCCACCTCGATCTGCCGCACCTGGAGGCTGAGCTGTGGCACGTCCACCTGGCCGCCCCGCAACTGGACGGCGCCCACGGCCTTCGGCACGGCCACCGTGCCGGCGAGGGTGAGGTCGGCGTCCAGCGTGCCCTTGGGGTCCTCGAGGTCGGGCACGAAGGCCTCCACCAGCCCGAGGTTGGTGAAGTTGGCGACGACGTGCCCGCCCACGGTCTGCTGCTTCAGGGGGAGGCCGAAGGCGTTGTACTGGGGGAGGCGGAGGGTGCCGTCGACCTTGCCGGTGTCCGGGAAGTTGAGCACCGCGTGCCCGGCGAGGCCGTCCTGGCCGGCAGTCAGCGTCACCGCGCCCTGGTCGAAGCGGATGCGGGCCGTCTCGCCCGTCTTCAGGGGGTAGCGCACCTCTCCGGGACCGGGCCGCAGGTCGACGTTGGCGGTGACGAAGCCGTTGGGCGCGCTCTGGCCGCGGAAGGTGCCGTTGACGCCGCCCGTGATCGCGAGGTCGGGGGGCAGGAATGGCTTGAAGAGGGAGAACGGCAGGTCCGCGATCGTCCCCGCAGCGTTCCACGGGCCGGCCTTGCTCCACTGGCCGTCGGCGCAGAGGCGCGCGTTGCCGGAGGTCCAGCAGAAGTTGCGCAGGGCGGCGGCCGTGGTGCCGGCCGTGAGGCCCGCCGGGCCGGCGAGCGACCAGTTTCCGGTCTGCGGGTTGCGCAGGTCGAGGCGCTGGATCTGACCGTTCCACGTTGTGGTGCCTTGGAGGCCGCCGGCCAGCGCCAAGTCGAGGCTCCCGGTCTGTTGCCGCACGGCCAGGGTCACCGTGTGGCTGCGCTGGGTTCCCTGGCCGTTCACGACGATGGAGTCGTAGTGGCCGCCGCCGGCGCCGACGTTGGTGGCGTTCAAGTCGAGGAGGACCGGGCCCTGGTTCGCCAGGTCGACGTCGGCGTTGAGGGCCAGGGTCGCGGCGTTGTAGGTCTGGTAGACCAGCGACTGGCCGGTCCCCTGGGCGCGGACGTGGGGGGACTTCCACGGTCCCGAGACGTTCCCCTGGAGGGTGACGGCGCCGGCGGCCTGCGCCAGGGCCTCGCCCAGGTTGGGGGCTTCGAGCCGCCAGTCGAGGTTGCCGGCGGTCTTGGAGAAGCTGCCGGCGGCGGTGAGGCGGGCCGAGCCGGAGCGCAGGTCGAGGCGCGGCAGGCCGTAGCGGTCGCCCGCCAGCTCGAGGTGGACGGCGCCGGCCACGGGGTTGCCGTGGAGGTTGCCGCCGAGGTCCGTCACGTCCACCCGGCCGTAGGGGCCGCCGTTGCGCAGGGTGCCGTCGCTGGTGGCGGCGAAGCTGACGCGGCCCGGGAACTGGGGGGACAGGGTGCTCGGATCGATGTCGGTGCCGTTCACCTTGAGGCGCCAGGCCACCTGCGGCTTCCAGGCGACGGTGCCCACGGCGGCGAGACGGCCGCGCAGCACGTCACCCTGAAGGGAGCGGAGGGTCATCTTCTCCAGGTCGCCGCGGCCGGAGAGGGCCCAGCGGCCCGGCGGGATGCCGGGGCCGGCGAGGTCGGCGTTCAGGTCCGCCCGGTAGTCGGCCAGCGTCCCCCGGAGCTTGGCGTCGCCCTGGCGGCTCACCACCACCGGCGCGCCTTGGAGCGGCCAGGCGAGGCGGCGCCAGTCGGCCACCACGTCGAGGTCCAGCTCCTTTTTGGCGGTGCCGACCGTGCCCTTGGCCGTCAGGTCGGAGCCGTTCGCGGCCTTCACGTTCAAGGATTCGAAATAGTAGTCGGTGCCGCGGCGGGCGAGCCGGTAGGTGGCGACGCCGGAGCCCAGGTCCTGGTAGAAGCCGGCCACCTTGCCCTCGGAGATGAAGTCGTTGAGCTTGCCCTTGATCTTGACGTTCCCCTCCGCCAGCCGGGCGACGGGCCAGGCGGGGTTGATCGCCTTCGTCTCCACGTTCTTCGCGTGGGCGGCGAGGTCGAGCCCCACCTCGCGCATCGGGGTGAGCACGTCGCCATTCACCTCGGCCGCGAACGGCCGGCTCAGGCGCACGTCCACCCCGAGCTTCTCCAGGCTGCCGCGAAACGTCCCCACGGCCACGACGGGCGGGACCTGGGGCGCGTTGTAGGTGGCCTCGGCCTGGAGGTTCAGAGCGTAGTCGCCGACAGGTGTCACGTCCCCGCCGGCCCGCAGCCGGAAGGTGGGGCCGTCCACCCGCAGGCTGTGCACGTGGAGGACGTCGCGCAGGCGTTCGCTCTGGGCGTCGAGGGCGATCTGGTCCAGTCGGAAGGGAGGCTGGACCGGTTGCCCCGGCGGGCTCGTGTGGCGGATCTCGACGTCGCGGATCAACGCGTCGCGCACGATGATGTTGACCGGCAGGTGGATGTCCACCAGGCGGCCGTTGCTGGTGTCCGTCTTGGTGGGCGGCAGGACGATGCGGATGCCCTCGGCGTGCAGGCTCTCGACGTCGAGCTGGCGGCTCCGCAGCTTGCCGAGGTGCCAGGCCAGGGCGACGTGGGCGATGCGCGCGTCCAGGGTGTCCGTCTTGTAATGGACGTCGCGCAGGTCCAGCGGGCCGGTGAGGGGGCCGCGCTGGGCGCCCACCGTCAGCTTGCCGCCGAGCATGCCCTCCACGCGGCCGAGGAGAACGCGGGTCCCCCGCTCGGTGGAGACCGCATACCAGGCCCCGGCGACCACGAGGATCAGCAGGACGACGAGGGTGAGGAGCAGGCCGAGCGTCCAGCGCAGGACGCGGCGGCGCTTCTTGGGCGGAGGAGGCGCGGGGGCCGGGGATGGCGTTGCGGGGATCTCGGGGCTGTTCACAGGTCCGGTCCAATATTCAAGTGGAAACGAATGGGATGGCCGGGCTCGGAGAGCGCCCAGGCCACGTCGGCACGGATGGGGCCGATGGGCGAGCGCCAGCGCACGCCGAACCCGGCGCCGCGGGCGAGGGTGCCCAGGCCGCTGAAGGATTGCGAGGCGTTGCCGGTGTCGTAGAAGACGGCGGCGCCCCACTTCGCGAAGAAGCGGCGCTCGTACTCCAGGCTCCCCACCACCAGGGCCTCGCCGCCGATGGTGTTGCCCGCCTCGTCCTTGCGCCCCAGCGACTGATAGGAGAAGCCCCGCACGCTCTGGTCGCCGCCGGCGAAGAAGCGGAACCGCGGCGGCAGCGCGCGGAAGTCGTTGGTGTCGGTGTAGCCCACCTGGGTACGGGCGATGAGCCGGTTGCGGTCGCCCAGGGTGCGGATGACCTTGGCGTCGATCTCGCCCTGCACGAACGAGGTGTCGGAGAGCGGCGAGGCGCCCTGAAGCGAGAGGCGCGCGCGGTAGCCGTTGGTGGTGTCGATCCGGTCGTCGGCCTTCACCCGCTCGAGGCTCGCGCCGGGCACCAGGAGGTTCGACGTCCCCTTGTCGAGGCCGACGGTGAACTTCTCGCGCTGGAAATTGAGCGAGTACGCCTCGCGCCAGCCGTGCCGCGACTGGGTGAGGGTGGTGCCCAGCAGGCCGCTGTCGCTGCGGCTGGAGTTGGTGTCCTGCCGGTCGTAGGCGGCGTTCAGGGAGAGGACGTCGGTACGCGGATAAGCGCCCGGAATGAAGTAGCTCGTCTTGAAGCCCTGCTCGATGGCCGAGGCGGTGAGGTCGACCTCGGCGCGGTGTCCCCGGCTGTTGAGGCGCCGCAGCTCCCAGACCCCGCGGGCGCGGGGGCCGGTGTCGGTGCCGTAGCCCAGGCCGCCCGAGAAGCGCATGGGCTTGCTGGGAGCCAGGTTCACGTCGACGGGCACCTCCAGCCCCTGGGCCTCGTCCTGCCGGGTCACCACCTCGACGCGCCCCCAGTAGGGGCTGTCGGAGAGGGCGCTCTGGAGCTCGAGCACCCGGTTGACGTCCAGGGGATCGCCGCGCTTGAACTTCACGTACCCCTTGAGCAGGTCGGGGTTGAGCACGTCCTGGTGGAAGCGCACCTCGCCGAAGCGGTAGCGGGGACCGGTGTTGTAATGCAGGACGACGTCGGCCTGATAGCGCTCCAGGCTCACCCGTACCTCGTTCTCCTGGAAGGCGGCGTCGAGGTAGCCCTCCTCGGCCGCGAGGTCCTCGAAGGCCTTCTTGCCCTTCTCCCAGTCCGGGTGGTAGAGGACCTCCCCCTGGCGCAGGGGGAACGCGGCGGCGACCTCTCGGAACCGCGGGTCGTCCGCCCCGGCGCCGGCGATCTTCAGGTCGACGCTGGCGATTTTCACCGGCGGCCCGGCGTCCACCTCGTAGCGCGCGATCCACTGGTCCTTCTCCTGGCGCAGCTCGGAGCGGACGCGCGGCCGGTAGTAGCCGAAGGGCTGGAGGGCCTCCTCGATCTCGCCGGGTGCCGCGGCGTGGAGGCGGCGGATGTGCGGCTCGTCGAGCTCGTCCTTCTCCGCCTGCTCCAGGCTCAGCGACGAGTGGATGTTCTGCGCCAGCTTGCGCGACACCCCCTCGATCTCGACTTTGACCTTGGGCTTCGCCCCGAACACCGCGGCGTGGAGCGCCGGGGCGAGGCAGGCGAGCCCGAGGGCCAGGAGGAGGGCGGGCTTGCGCATGTCAGGACTGCGGCGCTTCGAGCGGCGCTTCGAGCGGCACCGTGACAGTGACCGCGCGCACGGCGCCCGGCGACGCCTTGGCCATCCCCTCGCGGTAGCGGCGGGAGTGGACCCGCGTGAACTCCGCCCCCAGGAGGAAGATGAGGGAGGAGTAGTAGACCCAGAGCAGGATCAGCATCAGCGAGCCGGCGGCGCCGTAGGTCGAGGTGATGCCGATCCGCCCCAGGTAGAAGCCGATGGCGTACTTGCCGATGAGGAAGAGGACCGAGGTGACGGCGGAACCCCAGGCCACGTCGCGCCAACTGAGCTCCACGTCCGGCAGGAAGCGGAAGATGAGGGTGATCACCGCCGTCATCAGCAGCCAGGAGAGGGTCACGTCGGTCCACCCGAGGACCTTCGACAACCCGATCTCCAGGCGCGACTCCAGGACCTTCTGCAGGATGGCGAGGCCGGCGCTGGCGGCGATCGAGGCCAGCACCAGCCCGCCCACGCTGACGATCAGCCCGAAGCAGAGCAGCCGCTTGAGCAGCAGGCGCTTGAGGAAGAAGCCCGGCTTGGGGATCACCTCCCAGACCGTGTTGAGCGTGTCCTGGAGCTGGATCAGCACCCCCGTGGCGGTGATCAGCAGGGTGACGGTGCCGAGGATGGCGGCGAAGCGGCCGGTGCGCGGCCTCGCGCCGACGGCGGCCACGAGCTGCTGCACCACCTCGGCGGCCTGGGAGCCCATGATGAGGCTGAGCTCCCTCTGCACCTCCCCCCGCGCCGCGCTGGCCCCGAACGCCCAGCCGGCGACGGCGATCACCAGGATGAGGATCGGCGCCAGGGAAAAAAGGGAGAAATAGGCCAGGGCCGCGCTACGCGTGAAGGCCTCGTGCTGGCTCCAGTTCGCGAACGTCTCCCGGAGGACGTGCCATAGATTCTGCGTCTTCGGATGCATCGTCAGCCCCATCGCCACGAGCAGCGTGGCGGCGGGGCTGATGGGAGACTGCAAAAGGCTTGCCGGCCCGCGGACGGTCCTATCCCTCCCCTTCGCTCCTCTTCAGCTCCTTGCGGGCCGCTGCCACCAACGTCTCTCTGACCCAGGCGGAAAGGTCGCCTGTTCCCTTGCGGCGGGCGGCGCTCTCTGCCGCCTCCCGGATCAATGCGGCGTGTTCCGGGGTAACCCGGAAGCGCAGCATCTCGGAGTAGGTGCGTTCAATTTGCTTTGGAAGCTCTCTGGCCATGGCCAATGGGTAGCACTCCTGGTGCTACAAGTCAACTCGCCGTCTACTTCGCCTCCCAGATTGACGCCCGCGGATGGGCCGCGTACCACCCCGAGCCGTGGGTGAGATACCCCGGCAGGCGCGGGAGTTTCTTGCCGTCCGGCGTGGTCAGGGCCTCCTCGCCGACGAGCCAGGGGCGGCCGTTCTGGTCGTTCAGGAAGAGGGCCCCGAGGAAGGCCCGCTCGGAGCGGGAGAAGGTGCGGTCGCCCCGCTCGTAGGCGCGGACCGTGCGGTTCTTCGCGTCGGCTCCGGGCTCCCAGACGACCACCACGGGCCGGCCGGCGATCTCGTCGTTGACGACCCCTGTCCTGCTCAGGCTGTCGAGAGGATAGGCCTTGGCCGTGCCGTCCACCACCAGGCCATAGAGGGACGACGTCTCCGGCAGGTCCGCCGCCGGCCGGCCACCTTGCGGGTAGTCCTTCCGGGCGCCGGTCTCCAGCGCGAGCACCCGGGTCTCCGGCCGGATGCGGGTCCAGTTCCCCCAGGTGGTCAGCACCACGGGCAGCGGCTGGAGCTTGATGCCGGAGCCGGCCAGAGGGCCCTCCACTGGCTCGCCCGTGAGCTGCTTCCAGAGGGTCTTGGTCTCCCGGTCCCGGAGGAGCTGGTCGCCGTCCCGAAAGATGCCGGAGGCCGCCAGGGTGAGCGTGCCCTTGGGAGTGTCCCGCCGGTAGAGCATGGCGGAGCCGCAGGGGCGGCACCAGACCAGGGCCACGGGGACGCCGCCGGCGTTGTCGTTGGACACGGCGTGCCAGTCCAGGATGCGGAGCGGATAGGCCCGCATATCGTCGCCGATCTGGATCCCCAGAATGGGATCGTCCGGCGACAGGTAGGTCGCCGCCTTGGCCCGCAGCAGGGGGGCGTGGTCCAGAGGCGGGAGGGGCTCCGTCCTCACCTCGCCTTGCGGGGCGGATTTAACGGTGGCGGGCGGGTGGGACGTTCCGGGTCCGGCGCAGCTCGCGAGGGCGATCGACAGGAGGACGGCCAGGAGGACGGCGGCAGGCAGGGTGTTCGCGCGCATGCCGCAAATCCTACTCCAGCAACACCTCGAAGCCCTCGAACACGGGATGCCCGGCGAGGGTCCCCTGCGGCGAGCGGGCATCGGAGTGGGCCTTGCGGAAGGCCTCGGACTCGGTCCAGGCGGCGAAGGCGTCGCGGGATTCCCAGGTGGAGTGGGAGACGAAGAGGGTGGTGCCGTCCGTGGTCTCGCCGCGCAGCAGGCGGAAGGTCTTGAAGCCGGGGACTTGGTCGAGGTAGGAGTCGCGCCGGCGCCACATCTCCTCGAAGACGTCCTCGTGGCCGGCGTTGACGCGGAAGCGGTTCATGGCGATGTACATCGGTCTCCTTTCTCAATCATCCAGCAGGCCCTTCTCCTTCAGCCATGTCCTGTTGAGCTTGGAGAGATAGCGCTCGCCGGAGTCGGGGAAGAGGGTGACCACCAGGCCGTCCGCGCCCAGGGACTGGGCGACCTGCCGCGCCCCCGAGGCGGCGGCGCCGCCGGAGGAGCCGGTGAAGATCGACTCGTGGCGGGCGAGGTCCATCGTCGCCTTGTAGGCCGTGTTGTCGTCGATGGTGACGATGCCGTCGAGGTAGTCCCACCAGACGGTCGCGGGCATGAAGTCCTCGCCGATGCCGTCGATGAGGTACTGGTGGATCTGCTCCGCGGGCGGCAGCTCCCGGTGCTCGAAGTAGTACTTGTAGACGCTCCCCACGGTGTCCACCCCGATCACCTGCACCGCCGGGTTCTGCTCCTTGAGGTACTTGCCCGCGCCGCTGATGGTGCCGCCGGTGCCCACGCCGGCCACCCAGTGGGTGACCTTGCCCGCGGTCTGGCGCCAGATCTCGGGGCCGGTGGAGTGGTAGTGGGCCTCGGGGTTGGCCTGGTTGTAATACTGGTAGGGGAGGTAGGCCCCCTGCTCGTCGCGGATGCGTTCGGCGACCTTGTAGTAGGAGCGCGGATCGTCCGCGCCGACGTTCGTCGGGCAGGTGAGGACCGTGGCGCCCATGGCCTCGAGCAGGGCGATCTTCTCCTTGGGGATCTTGTCGGGCGCGGCGCAGACCAGCTTGTAGCCCTTGAGGTTGGCGGCCATGGCGAGGCCCACGCCGGTGTTGCCGGAGGTGGGCTCGACGATCGTGCCTCCGGGCTTGAGGAGCCCCGCCTTCTCGCCGGCTTCGATCATGGCGATGCCGATGCGGTCTTTGACGCTGCCGCCGGGATTGAAGAACTCGACCTTGGCCGCCAGCGTGGCAGGCCCCGAGTGGAAGCGGCCGAGCTTGACCAGGGGAGTGTTCCCCAGGGTTTCCAGGATGTTCTCGTAGATCTCCATCGCTTCTCCGTGGCCCGCTTCTTTTCGATCAGGAATGCGGCGCGGATGCTAGCACACCTCCCAGTTGGCCCCGACCTTGCAGTCACCTTCTGATGTGCGCTCAAAGGCGCGGTCAGCATTGGACCGAAACCCACTCACGAGAGGAGAACTCATCATGGCGGACAACAAAACGGGAAGCGACTTCACGGGCAAGCCGGACACGGGTGACCAGAGCCACGACAAGGTACATCCCGTCGGCAGCGGCGTCGGCGCGGCGGCTGGCGCGGCCACGGGGGCTGCGGTCGGCACGGCGGTGGGCGGCCCGGTGGGCACCCTGGTGGGTGCGGCGGTGGGCGCGGTGGCCGGCGGCCTGGTGGGCCACGGCGTCGCCGAGGGAGTCAACCCCACGGTGGAGGACGCCTACTGGCGCGAGAACTACCGTTCGCGGCCGTACGTGGACGCCAGTCGCAGCTACGACGAGTACCAGCCGGCCTACAAGTACGGCTGGGAGTCCCGCTCCCGCTACGGCGCCGATCGCCGCTTCGAGGACGTGGAGCCCGAGCTGGAGCACGGCTGGAACACCGCCCGGGGCGCCTCGCGCCAGACCTGGAGCGAGGCCCGCAACGCCACCCGCGACGCCTGGCACCGCGTCGAGGACAAGGTGACCGGCAAGCCCCACCCGGATACCACCGGCACCGGCAGCAACTATAACCGGTAGGTTCCCTACCCTCCCACCCTCACCCCTGCCCCTCTCCTGTTCAGAAGAGGGCAGGGGTGTGAGGTCCCTACCCCTCCCAATCCCAGAAGAAATCCTTGTTGGTGAGCGTGGTCTCCTCCTCCTGGGCGGCCGCCTCCGTGGTCCGCGCCTCGACCTCCTCGGGGGATGCCTCGCCGCGCAGCACCGCGAGCTGCTCCTCCAGGTCCTCGGTCTCCCGCTGCCAGTAATCCAGAGTGCCGAAGTGGGGCCAGGCCGCGGGGAAGGCCGGGTCGTGCCAGCGGCGGGCGAGCCAGGCGGCGTAGTGGACGATGCGCAGGGCGCGCAGCGGCTCGATCAGGACCAGGGTCGAGCGGTCGAATTCCCGAAAGCTCTCGTAGCCTTCGACGAAGACCTCCCGCTGGGCGAGCGCGGAGGCGTCGCGGCCGGGCAGGGCCAGCCAGAGGTCCTGCACCGCCGGACCCACCGCCATGTCGTCGAAGTCGAGCACGTGCAGCAGCCCGTCGCGGAAGAGGAGATTGCCGAGGTGGAGGTCGCCGTGGAGGCGGTGGACGGGTACCCCCGCCAGCCGCCGGTCGGCGATCCCGGCGATGGCCAGCGCGGCGTCGAAGTAGCGGCTTCGCAGGTGGCGCGGCAGGGTATCGTGGGCGTCGAGCCAGGCCACGGGTTCCTGGACGTAGGTGGCGGCGTCGAGCCGCAGCCGGTGAGGCGCCGGCCGCCGCACGGCGACGTTGTGCATCCGCCCCACCAGCATGCCCAGCCGGCGGACGGTCTCGTCGCTCAGCTCGTCGGGCGCCCGCCCGCCCCGGCGGTCCGAGAGGCTGTAGAAAATACCCTCCACCCGGCGCAGGCTGCCGCCGCCGGGGAAGGGCCGCACGGTGCAGACGGGGATCTCCTCGGCGGCGAGGTCGGCCAGGAACTGGTGCTCCTCCAGGATCTGCTCCTCGCTCCACCGGCCCGGGCGATAGAACTTTGCCACCACCCGCGTGCGGTCTGCGAGCTCCACCTCGTAGACCCGGTTCTCGAACGAGTTCAGGGGGTAGCAGACGGGATTGCACTGCAGGCCGCCGGCCTCGACGGCCGCCAGCACCTTCTCGGGCGTGAGGGAGAGGAAGAGGTCGGTTTCTGGCGCCACCACGAGGTCCGTCATGGAGCCAATGTAGCAAAGAAAAGCCCTCATCACCCCAGCCCTCTTCTCCCGCCCCCTCCACACCCCCCTCCCCGGGAGAAGAGGGAGAAAGGCAAGACCGCTCCAACAAGGTCCCCCTCTCCCGGTGTGGGGGGTTGGGCGGGGGCGGGAGAGGGGGTAGGGGGTGAGGGCTTACGGCTTGGCGACGATCAGCGAGAACCGGAAGTTGAAGCTGTTGCTGCGGGTGAAGGTCACGCCGTCGGCGGAGGTGTACGAGAGGCCGAAGATCGGCACGTCGTTGGTGGCGTTGCCGCCGTCGAGTCCGATGAAAGTCGGCTGACCCGAGACGCCGGGGAACGGCGACGTGGTGGGCAGGCGCAGCACCAGGAAGAGGTTCTGGATTTCCCCCCTGGCGATCTTCTTGCGCACCAGCTTGCCGAGCGCCTCGGGGTCGGGGAAGTAGAACGGCGCGAAGTCGCTGTCCTGGCCGACGAAGCCGGTCTGGCGGACGAGCGGATGGGCGAGGTCGAGAGTGGCCGTCGAGCCGCTCACCGTGCCGGTGGTCAGCGTGGCCTCGGCGAACACTGGGACGACCGAGGCGCTGGGCGGGAACATCTCGAAGGCCCCCTCCTGGATCAGGAGGTCGCCCCCGGGATGGATGGCCGAGAGCTGGCTGGCGGGGAACTGCACGGCGTAGTAGAAGCCCGGCTGTACACCGGTGAAGCCTACGAAGTCGCGGCTGCCGAAGTTGTTGACGTTGATCTGGTCGTTGGTGACGAGGTTGACGTTGGCCGCCGTGAAGTTTGGCAGCGAGATGACGGGGAAAGCCAGGCCGGGATTCTCCTCGTGCGCCGACTCGAACGGGCCGCCCCAGAACCCCTCGTTGAAATTCTGCTGACCGAAGATGTCCCCGATCTCCGCCGTGAGGCTGACCGAAAACGAAGGCACCGGTTCGCCGTCCACGGCCTCGACGCCGACTTTCCAGGCGCCGAGCTTGACCGGCAGGACGTACTTGCCGTCGAGGATGTCGAACGACGGGCTGACCACGAAGATGTTCTGGGTCGCCGGGTCGAAGGAGACCTGGGTGGTGCCGCTGAAGCCGCTGGTGAACAGCTCGCCGGTCAGCAGGTTGGTGGCGGAGACACTGGCGCCGGCGATGGGCTGGTTGAGCACGCCGTGGGTGACCGTGCCGGTGATCAGGCCGTAGACCGACTTGAACGGAATGTCCCCCGGCTGGAGCGCGGCCGGACCGGAGGCCGTCGAGCCTTCAGGATAGAAGTAGGAGCTCCAGGCGATGTCGTCGCTGTCCAGGGTGCGCTGCGCCAGCTCGGAGGCCGGGTCGCGCGTGTCGACGAAGGGGAACATGGTGGTCGCGGTGCCGTCCGTGGGGCTCTTCTGGTTGTTGAGCACGTGGGAGAGGCCGTGGGCGTGGCCGAATTCGTGGGTGGCCACGGCCTGGAGATCCACCGAGCGGGGATTGGTGTCGACGTCGGCGTCGGCCGTGGTGAAGCGGAAGCCGTCGGGATTGGTGTTGAACTGGACGTCGGTATCCAGGATGGTGCCCGCCTTGTAGAAGCCGGCCGGGAACTTGATGTGGCCGCCCACATACTGGCAGGTGGTGATGGCGCTGGAGACGTCGGGGACGCCGTCGCCGTCGATGTCCTCGCCGTCCACCAGCACGCTGTCCGCCAGCAGGGAGATGGAGGGGGTGGTGGCGATGAAGCCGAAGCTGCTGTCGGTGCGGAAGGTCAGCTCGTTGACGAAGTCGAAGCCCTGCAGACCGGGATTGCTCACCGTGCCCACGACCCGCATGTCGATGTACGAGGTCGGGATGGAGTTCCACGTGTTGAATGCTTTCTGGAAGACAGCGGTGGCGCCCGTCACGGTGAGAAACGGCGCGCCGAGCGGGTTGGGGATCGGGTTCAACGTGTCGTTGACGCGGAATTGGACCGGGATGCAGCGGGGATCCCAGAAGATCCGGATGACTTTGGCGGTGAACTGCCCCGGGATCGGGGAAGGCTGGGCATTGGTGAGGTCGATGGTCTCGAGCGCTCCTCCGGCAAAGGCCGGGGAGGCGCCGACGCCGGCGATGGCCACCAGCAGGGCGGCAGGCAGGATCCTGGCAAAATTTACGCGCATGGCTTCATCTCCTCGCGGACGGGACGGACCCGCCTCACCGCGGCCTCTCGGCAGCAAGGGTTTCCTGGATCTTCTGCCGGAGCTCGGACAGCAGCAGCGTCTTGGCCCGGCCGCGGGTGACGGCACCGGTGCGGCCCTGCAGGTTGAGCGCGCTGAGGTTCTGGCTGGCCACCTTCTGCCCCTGCCCGTTGTCGGCGAGGGTGAACTTGCCCTGCGAGAAGCCGACGATGGTGTAGCCGTTCGCCACCCGGTCCTCGGACCTCAGGAAGAGGAGGACGTCCTCCTGGTGAAAGATCTGCGGCGCGGCCGGGAACGTCATGGCGATGGGCACCTGGCGGTGGGTGTCGATCCCGCCCGGCAGGACCACCGTCACCTCGGTTCCCGCCTGGCCCTTGAGCGCCTCGGAAACCGAGATGGTGGCGATCGTCACCAGGTCGCGGTCGAGCCACTGGCTCTGCAGATGGGTGCAGTGGCCGGTGACGATGATCGCGGACTCCCGGATCAGGTCGGTCTCCGAGCGCTCCACGGCGGTCGTGGCCATCGCCGGCGCCAGGGCCAGCGCGGTCGCCAGCAGGCCGAGGACAGCTCTCGCTGCGTTTCTCATTCGTCTCCCTCCTCTTTCTTCAAGCCGAAGCGAACCTCGGATGAGATAAGTTGTCGATACAGCCATGGTGCCCCACAACCACCAAGCGTGACAAGCAAATTCATTAATATCTTCGAGTCGATAAGAGGAGGTACGGCCATGCGCATCGTGGATCAGCGGATCATGAACCAGCTCTTCGCGGTGACGGACGAGATCCCCGTCGACCGCGAGGCCCTCCAGGTCCCCCTGGTGATGGAGGGGGAGGGGAAGGTCGCCCGGACGAAGAAGGGCAGGCTCGAGATCACCCTGCCGGACACGGACGACCTCGGGCCGTTCCTGGCCTCGCTGCCCGAGCGGCTGCGGGCGGTGGGGTGAGGGGCCACACCCATAGCGTTCGATGTTGCTTAGAGTAGGGGCGGGTCTGGACGGTTGGGAGGGGGCGCGACCCGCCCTGCAGCGCCGAGGTCGTCCGCACCAGGGCGGGTCGAGCCCCCAACCTGCCGTCCAGACCCGCCCCTACCCTAAGCATCAGGGTAAAAGTAAACGCCTAGGAGGATGGGTGGGGTTCCCGACTGCGCTACAATCCGCGGTCCGGCAGTCGTCTTCCGCTGCTGCAACTCCATCTACGAGGAACCGTCTCCATGTCCGAGCAGTACATCTACGTCATGAAGGATCTCCGCAAGATCTATCCGCCCAACCGGGAGGTCTTGAAGGGCATATGGCTGTCGTTCTTTCCCGGCGCCAAGATCGGCGTCGTGGGCTTAAACGGCGCCGGCAAGAGCACGCTGCTCAAGATCATGGCCGGGGCCATCGCCGAGTTCGGCGGCGAGGCCTGGGCCGCCAAGGGCGCGCGGGTGGGCTACCTTTCCCAGGAGCCGCAGCTCGATCCGGCCAGGGACGTGCTGGGCAACGTCGAAGAGGGGGTGGCCGAGACCCGCGCCCTGCTCACCAGGTTCGACGAGATCAACGCCAAATTTGGCGACCCCATGTCCGACGACGAGATGGACAAGCTGATGGCTGAGCAGTCGCGGGTCCAGGACCAGATCGAGGCCGCCAACGCCTGGGACCTCGACCGTACCCTGGAGATCGCCATGGACGCCCTGCGCCTGCCGCCGCCGGACACCGACGTGAGCACGCTGTCGGGCGGCGAGCGCCGCCGGGTGGCCCTCTGCCAGCTCCTCCTGAAGCGCCCCGACCTCCTCCTGCTTGACGAGCCCACCAACCACCTGGATGCCGAGTCGGTCGCCTGGCTGGAGCGCCACCTCCAGGAGTACGCCGGCACGGTGGTGGCCATCACCCACGACCGCTACTTCCTCGACAACGTGGCGGAGTGGATCCTGGAGCTCGACCGCGGCCAGGGCATCCCCTGGAAGGGCAACTACTCCTCCTGGCTGGAGCAGAAGCAGGGGCGCCTGGCCTTGGAGGAGAAGGAGGTCTCGGGCCGCCGGCGGACCCTGCAGAACGAGTTGGAATGGATCCGCATGAGCCCCCGCGCCCGCATGGCCAAGGGCAAGGCCCGCATCAACGCCTATGAAAAGCTGCTGGCCGAGGACCGCGAGTACGACAAGCGGGCCGACCTGAACGAGATCCACATCCCCGCCGGCCCCCGCCTGGGCGACCTAGTGGTGGAGGCCAGGGGGCTGCGCAAGGGATACGGCGACAACCTGCTGATCGAGGACTTCTCCTTCGCCCTGCCGCCGGGCGGCATCGTGGGCGTCATCGGCCCCAACGGCGCCGGCAAGACGACCCTGTTCCGCATGATCGTCGGCCAGGAGAAGCCGGACGCCGGCACCATCCGCGTCGGCGAGACGGTGAAGCTCGCCTACGTCGACCAGAGCCGGGACAGTCTGGACGGCGACAAGCTGGTCTGGGAGACGATCTCCGACGGCCGCGACGTCGTCACCCTGGGCAGCCGCGAGGTCCCGGCCCGCTCCTATGCCGCGGCCTTCAACTTCAAGGGGTCGGACCAGCAGAAGCGGGTCAAGGACCTCTCGGGCGGCGAGCGCAACCGCGTCCACCTCGCCCGCACTCTCAAGGCCGGGGGCAACCTGCTGCTGCTCGACGAGCCCACCAACGACCTCGACGTGGACACCCTGCGGGCCCTGGAAGAGGCGCTCCTCGCCTTCGCCGGCTGCGCCGTGATCATCAGCCACGACCGCTGGTTCCTCGACCGCATCGCCACTCACATCCTGGCCTTCGAGGGGGACTCCCAGGTGGAGTGGTTCGAGGGCAACTACGAAGCCTACGAAGCGGACCGCAAACGCCGCCTCGGCGCCGAGGCCGACCAGCCGCACCGGATCCGCTACAAGAAGCTCACCCAGGCGTAGCCGATGCTCATGCTCACCCTCCAGGACCTCCCGGCGCTCAACGCCACCCTCAACGCCACCTCCGCCGTCCTCCTGGTGACGGCTTACGTGCTCATCCGGATGCGGCGGCCGATCGCCCACCGCAACGTGATGATCGCGGCGCTCGTCTGCTCGACGTTCTTCCTGACCTCCTACCTGATCTACCACGCGCAGGTGGGATCCAAGCACTTCCCGGGGACGGGGACGGCGCGGACCGTCTACTTCGCCATCCTGATCACCCACACGATCCTCGCCGCGGCGGTGCCGATCCTCGCCGGCATCACGGTCTGGCGGGCTTGGCGGAGGCGCTTCGACCGGCACGTGCGGATCGCCCGCTGGACCCTGCCCATCTGGCTCTACGTGTCGGTCACCGGCGTCGTCGTTTATTGGATGCTGTACCGGATGAGCTGGTGACCGATCCGCTGGGCTTCGTCACCCGTACTAGAGGGTATAGACTCAAGGCCCGATTTTCGGAGACCTCACAGGAGACCGAACCATGAAGAAGTTGGACGAAGACGTCAGCCGGAGAGATTTCGGCAAGTTGGCCCTGGCCGCCTTCGGCGGTGTGGTCGCCGGCTCGGTGCTGGGCGGACGCCTGCTTTCGGCGGACGAGAAGAAGGAGGCGGCCAAGGACGCTCACGCCTGCTGCGGCCTCAATGCCTGCAAGGGCGAGGGCGCCGGCGGCAAGAACGACTGCGCGGGCCAGGGCTCGTGCGCCACCGCCGCGGCCCATAGCTGCGCCGGCACCAACGACTGCAAGGGCCAGGGCGGCACCGGCGACAACTCCTGCAAGGGCAAGGGGAGCTGCGCGGTGCCGATCAAGGGCGACGGCTGGAAGAAGGCCCGGGCGAGCTACGAGGCGTCGATGAAGAAGGCCGGCAAGAAGTTCGGCCCCGCCCCCGCTTCGTGCAGCGCTTCGTAACGCGCTGAGGCGGCCCCGGAACAATGCAGCCCGGGCCGCCGTTCTCCCTTCTGCCAGGAAGGAGCCGTATGAAACCCCCCCGCCTCGGACACGACAACCTCGGCCTCGGAGTGGGCCTGCGGTCCGTCCACTTCGACCACATCCTCAAGCACCAGCCGGCGGTGGACTGGTTCGAGATCATCAGCGAGAACTACATCGACTCGCAGGGCCGGCCGCGCTACGTCCTGCAGCAGATCGCCGAGCGCTATCCCGTCGTCATGCACGGGGTGTCGCTCTCCATCGGCTCGACCGATCCCCTCGACTTCGAGTACCTGGGCAAGCTCAAGCGGCTGGCGAAAGAGATCAAGGCCCAGTGGATCTCCGACCACATCTGCTGGACGGGCGTCCTCGGCCGCAACACCCACGATCTGCTCCCCGTGCCCTTCACCGAGCAGACCCTCCGCCACGTGGTGGAGCGCGTCCGCACGCTGCAGGACTTCCTCGAGCGGCCGTTCGTGCTGGAGAACCCCAGCTCCTACGTGACCTTCCAGGACTCGACCCTGGACGAGTGGGAATTCGTCACCCGCATGGCCGAGGAGGCCGACTGCGGCCTGCTGCTCGACGTCAACAACGTCTACGTGTCGAGCTTCAACCACGACATGGACCCCGACCGCTTCATCCGCTCTCTCCCTCACGAGCGCATCGTCCAGTTCCACCTCGCGGGGCACAGCAACTACACCACCCACCTGATCGACACGCATGACAACCACGTGATCGATCCCGTCTGGGAGCTCTACCGCACGGCCCACGAGCTGACCGGAGGCGTATCGACCCTCCTGGAGTGGGATGCCAACATCCCGCCCTTCCCCGTGGTCCACGAGGAGGTGCTCAAGGCCAGGCAGTTCATGGGCGAGCACCTGCCGAAGGCGCCGCCGGCCGCCGAGGAGCCCGAGCCCGAGTTGATCCTGGCCGGAATGATTGGAGCGAGTGGAGCGAGCGTGCCCCATCCCCTGCACCACATCCAGCCGGAGGTCGAGTGAGCCGGTCGCTCGCCGTGGTGCAGCAATGGTTCCAGGCCGTGGTCACCCACCCCGGGGGGGTCGAGGGGGGCGTGGAGTCCGAGGCGGCGCAGGCGCTCATCCGGCTGACCCGTGGCGACCTGGAGGCCGTGGTCCGGCGCTCCCGCAACCTCACGGCGGCCGAGCGCATCGGCATCTACGCCAACGCCTACTACGCCCGTCTGCTGGAGTGCGTGGGCGAGTGCTTCCCGGTGCTGAAGGGGGCCGTGGGCGAGGAGGTCTTCAGCGGCTTCGCCTTCGAGTACCTGCAGCGCTACCCCTCGCGCAGCTACACCCTGGACCGGCTGGGGGAGAATTTCCCCCGCTTCCTGGAGGAGACCCGGCCGGGCCCCGAGGACGGCGGACCGCCGCCGGGCGAGGTGGGCTGGCCGGACTTCCTCATCGACCTTGCCTCCCTGGAGTGGACCCTCGCCAAGGTCTTCGACGGCCCGGGGACCGAGGGCCAGACCCTCCTGACTCCCGAGGCTCTCCAGGCTTTCCCCGCCGAGCGCTTCGCCGGCGCCCGGCTGGTGCCCGTGCCCTGCCTGCGACTGGTGGTCTCCCGCTATCCCGTGAACGCCTACTTCACGGCGGTGCGCCAGGTGGAAGAGGGAGAGGAGATCCCCATTCCGGATCCCGCTCCCGAGTACACGGCCATCACCCGCCGCGAGTTCGTCGTCCGCCGCTACTCGTTGTCGTTCCCCCAGCACGCCCTCCTCGCCGCCCTCCAGTCCGGCGCCACCGTGGCCGAGGCCCTCGCCGCCGCGGCCGCCGTCAGCGACCTGGACGACGATGCCCTCGCCACCGCGCTGCATGAATGGTTCCGGGTGTTCACGGCGGAGGGGTTCTTCCAGGCGATCGAGTAGACAGCCTCGAGATAGTTCGGCGACGAAAGGAGAGCTCCATGCGTGCACTTCTGTCGGCAGTCCTGCTTGCCGCGCTTGCGGCTCCTGGCACGGCCGCCCAAGATACGACAGCCGTCCGCTTCGGCCGGCTGATCGACGGCCGGGGCGGCGTGGTCCAGGACGCGGTGGTCGTCGTTCACGGCGAGCGCATCGATCACGTCGGCTCCGGGGACAAGGCGGTGCCGGCAGGGGCGAAGCTGATCGATCTCCGTCCGCTCACCGCCATCCCCGGTCTCGTCGACGTGCACACGCACATGACGTTCTATTGGGACCGATCGCCAGGCACGCGGCCCTGGGCGCAGTTGGGAACCTTGGGCGCGGCGGTGACGGTGTTCCTGGCGCAGGAGAACGCACGGAAGACGCTCGAAGCGGGAGTCACGACCGTGCGGGACCTCGGATCGTGGGAGTACACGGACATCGCGATGCGGGACCTGATCCATCGCGGGGCGATGATCGGTCCCAGGATGTTCGTCGCAGGCTATGGGCTTCATATCAGCAACGCTCCGCCGCGCGCCGGCGCGGCGCCGGAGCCGGGCCAGTGCGACGGCGTCGCCGAGGTGCAACGCGTCGCGCGGCAGCAGCTCGGAGCGGGGGCGGATTGGATCAAGATGTACGGCTCGACGGGCAGCGACCAGGACGTGACAGGTTTTCAGACCTTCTCGTTCGAGGAGATGAAGGCCGCCGTCGACGTGGCGCATCGGGCCGGCAAACGGATCTCGATTCATTCCTATGGTCCGGACGGAGCCCGGGACGCCGTGCGCGCGGGAGCCGATTCCGTCGAGCACGCGACGGACATGGACGACGAGACGCTGGCCGAGATGGCCCGCCGTGGAACGGTCTACGTGCCGACCGTCGAGCACAATCGCTACTACATCGCGCATCGCGAGGAATTCGGCTACGACGATCAGGTCGTCCAGCGTCTCGAGGCCTACGTGCAAAGGAACCTCGCGACCGTGCGCCGTGCCCTTCGCGCCAAGGTGAAGATCGCCATGGGCTCCGACGCGGTCTTCACGGGCTTCGGGGAGAATGCCCGCGAATTGGAGCGCCTGGTGGAAGCCGGCATGACCCCGGCGCAGGCGCTGGCGAGCGCCACCACCACGGGAGCAGCGCTGCTGAACCAGGGCGACAGCCTTGGTGCCCTCGCCCCCGGCTACTACGCCGACCTGGTCGCCGTCGACGGCGATCCGTTGGCGGACGTCCAAGCCGTGACACGCCGCGTGGTGTGGGTCATGAAAGGTGGAGCGGTCGTGGTGGACCATTCCGCTGCGCGGCCGGCGCGGCCGGCGGCTCCGAGCCCATAGAAAAAGCGCCCGTCTGGAAATGCGGACCCTGCTTGCGGTATGCTGGGCTCGCCATCAGCCAACAGGCAGCACCCGAGATATACATATGCTAAGGGGCGACTATCATGGGAATCATGCCAGCGAATTTCGTCAATTTGCGCAGTGGCCGGTTCGACTCCACCTCGCGGTCGGATCTTCGGCAACTCTTCGACAGCTTCGTTCAGGAGGGCACCAAAAACCTGGCTGTCCACTTCCACGGCGGCCTGGTTTCTGAAAGTTCGGCCATGGCCATGGCCGAACGCCTGCTGCCCGAATACCACCAGACCAACGTCGCCTATCCGGTGTTCTTCGTCTGGGAGTCCGGTCTGCTCGAATCCATCCGCAACAACGTTGCCGAGGTTGCCAATGAGCAGTTCTTCGAAAGACTGCTGCTGCTCGCGCTGCAGTTTGCCGGTGGAAAAGTACTCCAGGCCGTGGGCGAACGCGGTGTGATGGTAACGCCGGTCGACGACACGCATGTCGAACAGGAAACGGCAAAGATGAAGGCCGGCGAGGCGCACTGGGAAGAAATGACCGAAGACCGCCGCGCCGCCACTTCCGACCTCACCGAGCTTGAAGCGCAGCAGTTGCGCGACCTGCTGGAAGGCGACCCGGTCTTCATGGGCGAAGTGCAATTGATCTCCAACAGCGTCGAACCGGCGGACCAGTTGGCCCGCTCGCGCGGCGCCGAAGTCGCCGGCTCGCGCCACACCCTGATGGCGCCCGAAGTCCTCGCCGACATCCGCCGCGAAAAGATGGCCGGCACCGAGGGAACGCGCGGCATCTTCGGCAGTACGCGGCTCATCAAGGGCGCCATCGTCGTCGTCGCGAAAGTCGTCGCGCGATTCGCCCGCAAGCGCGATCACGGCTTCCACGCCACGGTCGTCGAAGAAATCTTCCGCGAGTTCTACGTCAGCGCCGTGGGCCGCGAAATCTGGGGTCTGATGAAGCAGGACACCGCCGACGCCTTCGGAGATAACACCATGCTCTGCGGCGGCTCGGCGTTTCTCGAAGAGATCCAGCGCGTCGACCCCGACAACAAGACGCGCATCACCCTGATCGGGCACAGCGCCGGCGCGGAGTATGTCTGCAACCTGCTGCGCAACGCCGATCGCTTCCTGTCGAAAAACTACCAGTTCGACATCGTGCTGATGGCCCCCGCCTGCCGGATCGAATTCTTCGCCGACACGGTTCGCCACAACGCCAGCCACATCCGCAACATCCGCATGTTCACGATGTTCGACGAGTTGGAAAAGAAGGACCGCCTGATTCCGATTCTCTATCCGCACTCGCTGCTCTACTTCATCTCCGGTGTTCTGGAGGACGAAGCGGACAAGCCACTCCTCGGCATGGAACGCTATTTCATCTCCGACGCGCCGGCCTACCAGAACCCGCAGACCGGCATCCCCGACGTGCGCGGCTTCCTGAGCGGCCCCAAACAGATGGTGTTCTCGCTCAACACCGGCGCCCCGGGAAGCGAAACCAACGCCGACTCCCACGGTGGTTTCGACGACACCGAAGATCCCGCCAAGCGCGCCACCATCGACAGCATCCGCTTTCTCCTCAAGAACGGGTGGTCGTGAGCATGGACGAAAACTACGCCATTACGGCCGGTATCAACAACTATCCGGGAATCTCCAGCCTTCGGGGCCCGGAGAACGACGCCACCTGGTTCCATGAGTGGCTCGTCTCCAACAAGTTGGTCAACCCCGACAAAAACGCGTCGCTCATTCTCGGCTCCCAATTTACCGGCACTGCCGAGAGCATCGATTCTCAACCCGACATCATGGTCATCAACCGCGCCTTCGAGCGCCTGCTCAGAATCGGCCGCTCGAAAAGCCGGATTGGCAAACGCCTTTACCTTTTCTTCGCCGGCCACGGCTTCGGCCCGGATCTCAACACCTCCGCGCTGCTGGCCTCAAACGCCGACCTCCTCCTCGGCACCACCGGCCACCACCTCAACGCTGTCGAGTACGCTGACTGGTTTGCCGCCGCCGCCTACTTCGACGAGATCGTGCTCTTCATGGATTGCTGCCGCGACGACATGCCCCGGGCCCCCCTGGGTCAGGCGCCCTGGCAATCCGTTCACAACGTGCGCGGCGGCCAGGTGAAGCGTTTCTACGGTCTTGCCACCCGCTGGGCAAAGAAGGCGCGCGAGGCCGAAGCGGCCAACGGCGATGTCCATGGCTACTTCACCCAGGCGCTGATGGGCGCCCTTGACGGCGGCGCCGTGACCGCAGATGGCAGGCTGAACACGGCGGACGTCACGCGCTACGTCCTCAACTACTTCACCCAGCGCGTCAAGCCGAAGCTCGATGCCATCGGCGCCGGCTTCGACGAGCCGCAATTCCTTCCCAAAGATGAGTTCGCCATGGCGGAAGGGCTCGCCACGAAGTTGACCGCGGTGACCGTGCAGTTTCAAGCCCCTGCGGCGGCCGCCAGCAACGGCTACAGCATATTCGGCGGCAGTCCGAACCTGCTCAGACCCAACACCGGCGGTGCCAACCCGTGGCGGCTGGAGCTCCCCATGGGTCACTATGCCCTGATGAATCCAGACGGCCAATCCGCCAGCGAGTTCGATGCTTTTGGAGAGGCGGTGGACCTCCATGTTTAAGTTGTTCGACGGCAAGGTACGTCTGGAAGTGAAGGCCGCGAGCCCCTTCGACGAAGTCTTCCTCATTGATGGCGGCTACAACCGCGTCGCGAAAGGGGTCGGCGGTCTGGTCGCCGATGACCTGGAGCCGGGCCTGTACAAGTTGAAGTTCAAGGCTGGCAACAACGTCGTCGAGATGTCCAAGGTATTCAATCAGGAGCTCGTCAAAGTGGAGGGTCCGCCGATCGAGCTCGCCTCGCCGCTGCCGCCCGAGGATCTCGCGCCATCCCCAACGCCCGCTCGCACCCCCACCGGCAGGGGCCGCCGAATTACGCGCGGCGCCGCAGAGAAGGCACCTGAGGCGAGCGCGAGCCGCGGTCCCACGCCGCGCAAGAGAAAATGGAGCGGCACCGGCAGCGAGCTGTTTTTCTACGTCGGCATCCAGGGAAGCGAGGTTCCCGCGGATCTCGTCGACGCCATGAGCTTGATCAACGAAGCTGGAGAGGACATCAAAGGCTTCGCCGACGTCAACCTCCAGTCGCTCACCGCCATCATTACCTGCGCGCCCGGCTTTTATCGACTGCGGGTCCAACTCGCCGACCTCGGCGCCATCGAAATGCCCATCTGGACCGAGAAGGGATTTGAGACCTGCGTCTTCCTCCCGCTCCGCGAATTCGGCGTCCACACCCGCAAAGTCCGTCCTGATCTCGCCAACGCCGGCGTTACCATGTGCAGGCTCGGCGCTGACAAGCCCGATTGGAAAGTCGCGCGCATCACCGAACAGGCGCGCGCCAACTTGAGTGTAGGCCGGGCCGCTCTCCCGCATGACCAGACCGAACGCCTGCTGATGGCCAAGTGGGAAGATCCCATGCAGGGCGTTCTTGGCGCCCATCTTCTTCTGCTCGAAAATCCCGTGGACGTGAATCTCTTCTCCATTGTGACGGCGAACCTCCAGAGACTCGCTCCCGGCCATCTCGACGTGCGAATCCTCAGCCTGTGGTCCGACAAACTGCAAAAGAAAAACGATCCTCACCCCGCCATCGATCTGATCTATCCGCCCATGCTCGCCGCCAGTTGGCGTTTGCTCGAAGACCCCTGGATGCGCGAACGGGTCAGGATTCCGCCGGGCTCGCTCGCCGCCCTCATCGCGACGAGTCTCTGGAGCCAATCCGTATGGCTGCTCTGGACGTCCTTCGAGCTCGAGCCGTCTCAGAACGAAACGCGCACCTGAAAGGGCCTTTCTCACCACGCGGAAAACAGCGGCCCGCCGGAGCGGGCCGCGGTGCACGCGACATCTAGGGGGCGGCCACCTCCGTCTGGGCCGCCGATGGAACGCCGGCCTTCAGATCAAGGCTGTCAAGGCGACGGCCGTGGCGACGGTGAGGTTCCCAGCAACAACCTGTGATGCAAAGACCCAATAGGCTGGTGAGGACCAGCAACGCGGGGACAGTTCGTTTCGTATTCATAAGAGATATACCTCCAAGCCCCCGGCGTCATTGCGCGGGAACGAGTCATGCCCACCTTGTGCAGAGCCCGTGCCAGCAAGTCGCCACAGAGGCGGCTCACCCGTCGGGAGCCCCACCGGATCGCAACGGTGTCCTTGAGCGTGGACTCTTATGAACTTTGCCGAGGACATTTCCGAGGACATTTTCGCGCCAGCGAGCGAAGGATCTGATGTATCATCCGGGAAGAGCTGGCAAAGGGCTCGCCGGGGCCCTGACAGACGGGAAAACCCGGAAAGCTGAATCCGGATGCTGATTCAGTCCGAAACACCATTTTCCGTCCTGAAACTCCGCCTTCGGTCCTAAAACGCCAACCCGTGTCCTGAAGCGCCGCCGAACAGCCGAAAAAGCCGTTGAACGGCCTGAAAGTTGGTCTTTCGTCCTTAGGCGCCAGCTTGGGTCCGAAAACTCGGAGCTCGGTCCTGAAAGTCCGTCGTTTGTCCTGCTGGTAGCTGCAGACGGGTTCTGCCGGTCATTCTCGACAAAATTGAGATTTCCCAAGCCGTCGCGCATTTGTTGGCTACAATGCCGCCGCCTCGACGGGTAGGTCGGCCCCGGCAGCGTGCCAGCGGTATTCGACGTTGCCGAAGTGGCGGTGCACCCACTCGTCGGAGTAGACGGTGTCCAGATAACGCTCTCCCCGGTCGGGCAGGACGACCACGCAGACCGATCCGGGGGGAATGCGGGATTGCATCTTCTCCAGCGCGGCGACGACGCCTCCTGACGAGCCGCCGGCCAGGATGGCCTCCCGCAGCACGAGGCGGCGGCAACCGGCGACGCAGTCGACGTCGTCGACGTGGACGCACTCGTCGATCAGCGACGGCCGGCAGAGAGGGGGCTTGATGCCCGCTCCCAGTCCCGGGATCATCCGCTTCGCCCGCACGTTGCTGAAGATCTGGCTGCCCACGGCGTCGACCGCCACGATCTTCGTCCGCAGACCGTAGTGCCGGACATGCTCCGCGCAGCCCCGGATGGTGCCGCAGGTGCTGGTCGCCACGAAGAGGTAGTCGATCTTCCCGTCGAGGGCCGAGGCGATCTCGCGCATCGTCGTCTCGAAGTGGGCGCCGGGGTTGCTCAGGTTCTCATACTGATTGGGCCAGAAGGAGCTCTCGATCTGGCCGAGGAGCGTTTTGACGCGATCGATCCGCGCCTGCAGGAACTCTCCCGTCTCCGGGTCGGGCTCGGTCACCTGCACGATCTCGGCGTCGTAGGTCCTCAGGATCTGGATGTTCTGGGCGGCGGTCTTGGGATCGACGACGCAGATGAACCGCAGACCGTGATACCGGCATGCCTGGGCCAGGCCGATCCCCATGTTCCCGGAGCTCGACTCGACGATCACCGAGCGCGAATCGATCGCCCCGCTGCGAAAAGCCTCCTCGAGGATCGCCACCGCGGTCCGGTCCTTGATGCTCCCGCCGGGATTGAGCAGCTCGAGCTTCGCAAAAACCTGGAGGCTCGAGTCCGCAAGGAAGTGGGAGAGCCGCACCAAAGGCGTATTTCCAATCGCCGAGAGCACGCTCTCTCGGACTTGCTGAGATTGCAAATTCCACCCCCTCAGTTCGTTCCAGGGTCTGACGGGGGGACCCTGGGTGAGCGACCCTGAGCCTGCCGACAGAACCTGAAGTCTGGACCTGAAGCAACGGTAACGTTCCCAATGAGGTCTGTCAATGCGGAGAATCAGCAGCGTCAGCGTGCGCGGTACGAATTTGAAAATCTTTAATTGCAGACTTTCTGGCGCCGGCTTGAGAGCTCCTGCTGAGGATTGTTCTTTCCACCAGGCCCTGCTAGAATTTGAATCCAACACATTGGTTGGAAGCTCTGAAACTGGATTGACTTTGGACCGCTTTCGTCTGCAACTGCCACGGCAGTTCTCTACTCTTGTCGAGTTGCTCCGTTCGCACGGTACGCAGAACCCGGACTGGAAGGTCTATCGCTTCCTGGCCGCGACGGGCGAGGAAGCGGAGAGCCTGACGGCGGGAGAGCTGGACGAAGGTGCGCGCCGGCTGGGCGCGAGGCTCCAGGCCCGCGGCGGGCCAGGGGGGCGGGCCCTGCTGCTCTACCCGGCGGGCGTCGAATTCATCGCCGCCTTTTTCGGCTGCCTTTACGGCGGCTGGATCGCGGTGCCGGCGTTCCCGCCGGCGCGGGGACGGAGCTCGCCGCGGCTACTGGCCATCGCCGCGGACGCGCGGCCCGAGGTCGTCCTCACCAGCGCGGCGCTCGCCGGCCAGGTGCGGGCCTGGGCGGCGGCGGTCCCCTGCCTCGCCGGGGTGCCGGTCCTCGCCACGGATGCGGCGGAGTCCGGCGAAGGCGACTGGCGGGACCCCGGCGCCGGTGCGCAGACCCCTGCCTTCCTCCAGTACACCTCCGGCTCGACCTCCCTGCCCAAGGGGGTGGTGGTGACCCACGGCAACCTGCTGCACAACGAGGAGGTCATCCGCCGGGCCTTCGCCCAGAGCGAGAGCTCGGTCATCGTCAGTTGGCTCCCTCTCTACCACGACATGGGGCTGATCGGCGGCGTCCTCCAGCCGCTCTACACCGGCGCGGTCTGCGTCCTCCTCTCCCCCTTGAGCTTCCTCCAGCGGCCGCGCCGCTGGCTGGAGGCGATCAGCCGCTACCGGGCGACGACCAGCGGCGGGCCGAACTTCGCGTATGAGCTGTGCGCGCGCCGGGTGGGGGAGGCGGAGCGCTCCGGGCTGGACCTGTCGAGCTGGCGGGTGGCCTTCACCGGCTCGGAAACGGTGCGGCCGACGACCCTGGCGCGGTTCGCCGCGGCGTTCGCCGGCTGCGGCTTCGAGCGCCGGTCGTTCCTCCCCTGCTACGGCCTGGCGGAGTCCACCCTGTTCGTGGCCGGCGCCCGCGTCGAGGACGAGCCCGTGGTCGCCACGGTCGACGCGGCGGCCCTGGGCCGGGGTTGGGCGGAGGAGCCGCGGGCCGCGGGCGCGCGGCTGGCGCTCGCCGGCTGCGGCGCGGCGGGCATGGACCTCGAGGTGGTGATCGCCGAGCCCGAGGAGCGCCGGCGACTGCCGCCCGGCCGCGTGGGGGAGGTCTGGGTGGCGGGTCCGAGCGTGGCGCAGGGTTACTGGCACCAGCCCGAGGAGTCGGCGCGGACCTTCGCCGCCCGCCTGGCGGACGAACCGGGGGCCGGCCCGTTCCTGCGCACGGGGGACCTCGGATTCCTGCAGGGCGGCGTCCTCTTCGTGACCGGGCGGCGCAAGGAGCTGATCATCCTGCGGGGCCGCAACTGCTACCCCCAGGACCTGGAGGCGACGGCGCAGGCGGCCCACCCGGCCCTGGTGCCGGACGGCGGCGCGGCGTTCTCGGTCGAGGTGGCGGACGAGGAGCGCCTGGTGCTGGCGCAGGAGGTCGACCGCCGCTCGGCCCTGGCGATCGCGGCGGACCCCGCCGGCGAGCAGGTCGAGGAGATCGCCCGCCAGGTCCGCCGGGCTCTGGCGGCGGAGCACGAGGTCGCCCTCCACGCTCTGCTCCTGCTCCGCCCCGGGGGGCTGCCCAAGACCTCCAGCGGCAAGGTGCAGCGCCAGCTCTGTCGCGAGCTCTACCTCCGGGACGAGCTGCCGGTCCTCGCCCGGGGAGCCCGGGAAGAAGAAGCGCCTGCGGGGCCGGAGTCCCTGGCCCGGCTGGCTCCGCTGGCCTCAGATGAAGCGCTGACGCAGCTCGCCGCCTTCCTGCGCGACCAGGCGGCGGCGGTGGTGCGCGCCGAGAGCGCCGGGCTCGCGGACCTCGATTCGCTGGCCGCGGCCGAGCTCGCGCAGCGCCTGGAGCGGACGCTCGGGGTGGAGGTGTCGCTGGCCCGCATCCTGGAGCGGCCCAGCTTCGAGGCCCTCGCCGGCGAGGTCCTGGATCAGCTCCAGAACGGGAGTGCAGCGGCGGCGGACAGGCCGCGGCCCGTTGCCGCGGCGCAGGCCGAATTCCCCCTCTCCCACGGGCAACGCGCCCTCTGGTTCCTCCACCAACTGGCTCCCGCGAGCGCGGCGTATCACCTGGTGGCGGCGGCCCGCGTCGCAGCGGGGCTGGACGCCGCGGCCCTGGAGCGCACCTGTCGCGCTCTCGCCGCCCGCCACCCCGCCCTGTCGACGACGTTCCATGAGGGCCACGAGGGAGCGGACGAGCCGTTCCAGCGGGTGGAGGGCGAGGCCAGGGCGCCGCGTCCCGCGGTGGTCGACGCCTCGGGGTGGAGCGCGGCGGAGGTCGCCGCGGCCCTCGAACGGGAGGCCTGCCGCCCCTTCGACATCGTGGCGGAGCCCCTCTGGCGGGTCACGCTCCTGCGGCGGACGGAGGAGGCGGGCGCCTGGCTCGTGGTGGTGGTGCACCATCTGGTGGCCGACTTCGCGTCGCTGGGCGTCCTGGCGCGGGAGCTCGCGGCCCTCTACCGGGCGGAGTCGGAGGGACCGCCGGCGGCCCTGGCGCCCCTGGCCCTGCGCTACGGCGACTACGTGGCGTGGGAGCGGAGGCGGCTGGAGGGCCCCGAAGGGGAGCGGCTGGAGCGCTACTGGCGAGAGCGGCTGGCCGGCGTTCCAGAGATGTCCGGGACAATCGAGCTTCCCCTCGACCGTCCCCGCCCGCGGGTGCAGAGCTTCCGCGGCACGGCCGCCCCCCTGGCCCTGGACGCCGCGACCGCGGAAGGGCTGCGGCGCCTGGCACGGGAGCAGGGCGCGACCCTCTTCATGGTCCTGCTCGCGGCATTCCAGGCCCTGCTCCACCGCTACAGCGGGCAGGAGGACCTGCTCGTCGCCTCGGCCGAGGCGGGCAGGAGCGATCCCGACCTCTTGCAGGTGATCGGCTACTTCGCCAATCCGGTGCCCTTCCGCACCGGCCTGGGGGGCGATCCCGCCTTCGCGGAGCTGGTCGGCCGGGTGCGGGGGACGGCGCTCGGCGCCTTCGCCCACCTCGGCTTCCCCTTCCTCCTGCTCGCCGAGCGGCTGCGGGTCGAGCGCGAGCCCGGCCGGCTCCCCCTCGCCCAAGTGCTGTTCGCCCTGCACCGCGCCCGTTCCCCTGAGGAGGAGGCGGTGGCGGCTTTCGCCCTCAGGCAGGCCGGACCGCCGCTCGACCTCGGCGGGCTGTGCCTGGAGCCCGTCGCCATCCCCGAGCGCAGCGCGGCCTTCGACCTCGCGCTCACCCTGGCCGAGGTGGGGGGACGCCTGGCCGGCGCGCTCCAGGTCGCGAGCGACCTCTTCGACCCGGCGACGGCGGCGCGGCTGGCCGGCCATCTGGAGCGCCTGCTCGCGGCGGCCGCCGCCGGGCCGGGGCGGCGGCTGTCGGACCTCCCCCTGCTCTCCGCGGCCGAGACGGCGCAGGCCGGCGGCGAGTGGAACGACACGGCGGTGGCCGATACGGCGCCGGGCGCGGGCCTCCATCACCTGTTCCGCCGCCAGGCGCGGCGCTCGCCGCACGCGGTGGCGGTGGCGGACGGCGCGCGGACTCTGACCTACGCCGGGCTCGACCGCTGGACCGACGGCCTGGCCGCCCGGCTGCGGGCCCTCGGCTGCGGCCCGGACACCCTGGTGGGCGTCGCCCTCGAACGCTCGGTGGAGCTGGTGGTGGCCCTGCTCGCCACGCTGAAAGCCGGCGCGGCCTACGTGCCGCTCGACCTCGAGTACCCGCTGGAGCGCCTGGCCTTCATGCTGGAGGACTCCCGCCCGGCGCTGGTGCTCTCGGAGTCGCGCCTGCTCGCCCGTTGTCCCGCGGCCCTGCCGCGGGTGCTCTGCCTCGACCTCGAGCCCGGCTGCAAAGAGGAAGGCGGGGAGGGCGGGGCCGGGGAGGCGGAGGTCTTTGACGACTCCCAGCTCGCCTACATGATCTACACCTCGGGCTCCACGGGCCGGCCCAAGGGGGCGATGGTGCACCACCGGGCCATCCGCAACCGGCTGCTCTGGATGCAGGCGGCCTACCGCCTCACGTCGGCGGACACGGTGGTGCAGAAGACCCCCTTCAGCTTCGACGTCTCGGTCTGGGAATTCTTCTGGCCGCTGCTGACGGGCGCCCGGCTCGTCCTCGCCCGGCCCGGCGGGCACCGCGACAGCCGCTATCTCCTGGAGCTGCTGGCCCGCGAGCGGGTGAGCGTCGCCCACTTCGTGCCCGCCATGCTGCAGGCGTTCCTGGAGGAGCCCGGGGTGGAGCGGCTCGGCGGCGCGCTGCGCCTGATCGTGGCGAGCGGCGAGGCGCTGCCGGAGCGCCTCGCCCGGCTCTGCCGCGAGCGCCTGCCCGCCGCGCTGGAGAACCTCTACGGGCCGACCGAGGCGGCGGTCGACGTGACGTCCTGGAGCTGCGGCCCCTCCGTCACAGTCGCCCCGGGCGTCCCGGAGGTCGTCGCCATCGGCCGGCCGATCGCCAACACGCAGATCCGGCTGCTCGACCGCCGTCTGCGGCCGGTCGCCATCGGCGCTCCCGGCGAGCTCTTCATCGGCGGGGTGAACGTCGGCCGCGGCTATTTCGCGCGCCCCGATCTCACGGCGGAGAAGTTCCTGCCGGATGCGGAGGGAGAGGGAGAGCCGGGAGCGCGCCTCTACCGCACCGGCGACCTCGCCCGCCACCGCCCGGACGGCGCCGTCGAGTACCTCGGCCGCATCGACCACCAGGTGAAGGTGCGCGGGGTGCGCATCGAGCTGGGGGAGATCGAGGCGGCGCTCGCCTCCCATCCGCGAGTGCGCGAGGCCGTGGCGCTCGTCCTCACCGCGGAGGGGGCGGAGGGCGAGCCCCGGCTGGTCGCCTTCCTGGTCGCCGCGGCCGGGGCGGCGCCGCTGGGCGACGGGGAGCTGCGGGAGCTCCTGGAGCGCCGGCTGCCGCCGGCCATGGTGCCGTCGGCGTTGGTGGCCGTGGAGGAGCTGCCGCTGTCGCCCAACGGCAAGGTGGACCGCCGCGCCCTGGCGCGCCTGGCGCCGCGCCGGGGGGACCCGGCCACGGCGGCATCGGCGGCGGGCTCGCCGGCGGCGGAGGTGCTGGCGGCGCTGATGGCCGAGCTCCTGGGGATTCCCGCGCTCGACCCCGGCGAGAGCTTCTTCGCCCACGGCGGCCACTCGCTGCTGGCGACGCGGCTGCTCGCCCGGGTGCGGGGGATCTGGCAGGTCGACCTGCCGCTCGCCGCGCTTTTCGCGGCGCCGTCGCCCGCCGCCCTGGCGCGCGAGGTCGAGCGCGCGGCCCGCGGGGGGAGCGGCCCCGCGCTGCCGCCGCTCGCCCCGGTGCCGCGGCAGGGGCCGCTGCCCCTCTCCCTCGCCCAGCAACGGCTCTGGATGATCCACCAGATGGAGCCGGAGAGCCGGCTCTACGACGAGCAGATCGGCCTCGTCCTGAGCGGTCCCCTCTCGCCGGCCGCCCTGGCCCGCAGCCTGGGCGCGGTGGTGGAGCGGCACGAGGGGCTGCGCACCACGTTCGGCCTGGAGGCCGGCGAGCCGGTGCAGCGCATCGCGCCCCCGGCGCCGGCCGTCCCCCTGCCCGTGGTCGACCTCGACGGGTTGGCGGCCGGGGTGCGGTGGGAGACCGTGACGGAGCTGGCGCATGAAGGCGCCCGCCGGCTGTTCGACCTTGAGCGCGGACCGCTGCTGCGCGCCACCCTGCTGCGCCTCGCGGCGGACGAGCACCTGCTGGTGGTGCACACCCCGCACATCCTCGCCGACGGCTGGTCGCTGGGAGTGTTCCTGCGCGACCTGCTGGCCCTCTACCAGGAGCTCGCGGGCGGGCCGGCCGCGGCCCTGCGGCCGTTGCCGGTCCAGTACGCCGACTACGCGGTGTGGCAGCGCCGCTGTCTGGGCCCCGCGGTGCTCGAGCCGCAGCTCGCCTACTGGCGCGAGCAACTGGCGGCGGCCCCCGCGGCGGTGACGCTGCCCATCGACTGCGAGCGCGAGCGCCCGGCCCGGCCGGGGTACGCCGGCATCGCCTGTGACCGCGAGCTGCCGGCGGACCTCGGCGCGGCGGTCTCCGGGCTCGCCCGCCGCCAGGGGGGGACCGTCTTCATGGTCCTGCTCGCCGCCTTCGGCGCTCTGCTGCACCGCTATGGCGGCCAGGACGACCTGGCGGTGGGCTCACCCTTCGCCGGCCGCGGGCGGCAGGAGCTGGAGGACCTCATCGGGTTCTTCGTCAACACCCTGGTCCTGCGCCTGCGGCCCGCCGGCGGGCTCTCCGGCGCCGCGTTCCTCGCCCAGGTGCGCGCCACCGTCCTCGGCGCCGCGGCCCACGCCGACGTGCCGTTCGAGCGCCTGGTGGAGGAGCTCCAGACCGTGCGCGACCCGGGGCGCCATCCGCTGTTCGAGGTGGTCCTGGCCCTGCAGAGCTTCCCGCGCCCGGCCGCCGGACCCCTGCGCGTGCGCCAGCTCGACCTGGACCTCGACAAGTCGCACTTCGACCTCAGCCTGTTCGCCGGGTTGCAGGAAGACCGTCTGACCCTCTCCCTGCGCTGCCGCCGCGACCTGTTCCAGGCCGCCACCGCCCGGCGCTTCCTGGAGCACTTCGCCACCCTGCTGGCCGACCTCGCCGCCCATCCCGAGAAGCCGCTCGCGGCGCTGGAGATGCTGGCCGCGGGCGAGCGCCACCAGTTGGTGCACGAGTGGAACGACACCCGCTGCCAGGTGGCGGCCGGGCGCACGGTGCCCGAGATCTTCAGCGCGCAGGCCGCGGGCGCTCCCGACGCGGTGGCGGTGACCGACGGCGCCAACGCCCTCACCTACCGCGAGCTGGAGGCGCGGAGCAACCAGCTCGCCCGGTTCCTGCTCACGCTCGGAGTGGCGCCGGAAACCCGCGTCGGCGTCCCCGACGAGCGCTCGCTCGACGGTATCGTGAGCCTGCTCGCGGTGCTCAAGGCGGGGGGCGCCTACGTGCCGGTCGACCCTGCCCTGCCGGCGGAGAGGGCGTCGTTCCTCTGCGCCGACTCCGGGGTCGGGCTGTTCCTGGACCTCGGCCGCGGCGAGCTCCCTTTCCCCCTCCAGCTACCGGCCGGCGTGCGCCGGGTGGGGGCGGGGGAGCGGGGGGAGATCGCCCGCCAGAGCCCGGCGCGCCTGCCGCCGCGCGCCTGCCCGGCGAGCCTCGCCTACGTCATGTACACCTCGGGCTCGACCGGCCGGCCGAAGGGGGTCGCCGTCACCCATCGCGGCATCGTCCGGCTGCTCCTGGGGGTCTCCTACGTCGAGCTCGGCCCGCGCGAGACCTTCCTCCAGCTCGCACCGCAGTCCTTCGACGCGTCGACGCTGGAGATCTGGGGCCCCCTCCTGCACGGCGGCCGGCTCGTCCTCCATGCGGCGCGGGTGCCGTCGCTCGACGAGCTGGGGGAGGCCCTGGCGCGCCACGGCGTGACCTCCCTGTGGCTGACCGCCGGCCTGCTGCACCAGATGATCGAGCGCAACCTCCCGGGGCTCGCGCCGCTGCGGCAACTGCTGGCGGGCGGCGACACGCTGTCGCCCCGGCACGTGCGCGAGCTGCTCGCCGCCCTGCCGGCGCTGCGCCTGATCAACGGCTACGGCCCCACCGAGGGGACCACCTTCTCCTGCTGCCAGACGCTGGCGCCGGAGCCGGGGAGCGGGCCGGTCGCCATCGGCCGGCCGATCGCCGATACCCGCGCCCATGCGCTCGACGCCGGCGGCCGGCCGGCACCGATCGGCGCGCCGGCGGAGCTCCACGTCGGCGGCGATGGCCTCGCCCGCGGCTACTGGGGGCGCCCCGAGCTCACGGCGGAGCGCTTCGTGCCCGACCCGCTGGCGGGCGAGCCGGGCGGCCGGCTCTACCGCACGGGCGACCTCGTCCGCCGGCGCGCCGACGGCCGGCTGGATTTCCTCGGGCGGGTGGACCTGCAGGTCAAGATCCGCGGCTTCCGCGTCGAGCCCGGGGAGGTCGAGGCGGCGCTCTGCGCGCTGCCCCAAGTGGCCGGGTGCGCCGTGGTGGCGATCGACGGGCCGGCCGGCAAGCGCCTGGTCGCCTGCCTCGTGCCCGCCGCCGGCAGCCCGCCGGAGGCCCTGGAGAGCGCCGGCCTGCGGCGCGCGCTCCTCGCCCGCCTTCCCGAGCCCATGGTGCCGTCGAGCTTCGTGCGCGTCGCCGCGCTGCCCCTGACCGCCAACGGCAAGGTGGACCGGCGGGCGCTGCGCGCGCTGGCTCTCGCGCCCGCCCCGGGCGCGGCGGAGGAGAGCGCCGGGGGCGAGCCCCGCGACCCCGTCGAGGAGCTGCTCTGCCGCCTCTGGGCCGAGCTCCTCGGACGCGAGCGGGTGGCGATCCACGAGGACTTCTTCGCCTTGGGCGGCCACTCGCTGCTCGCCATCCAGGCGGCGTCGCGCCTCCGCCAGGAGCTGGGGGTCGACCTCCCCCTGCGCCAGCTCTTCGACCAGCCCACGGTGGCGCTGCTGGCGCGCGCCGTCGAGAGCGCCCGCCGGGGCGAGACGGAGCGACCCGAGCCGGAGCGGCCCGAGCCGCCCCTTACCCGCGTCCCGCGCGGCGCCCACCTGCCGCTCTCCTACGCCCAGGAGCGGCTCTGGGTGCTGCACCTGCTCGACCGCGGCGGCGCCGTCCTCAACATCGCCGGCGCGGTGCGGCTCACCGGGCCGCTCGACGTGCCGGCGCTCGCCGCGAGCTTCGCCGAGATCCGGCGGCGGCACGAGATCCTCTGCGTCCGCTTCGTCGCCGAGGCGGGGCGGCTGGTCCAGGTCCACGCCGGTCCATCGCCGTCGCCATCACCATCGCCGATCCCCCTGCCGGCGGTCGACCTGGGCGCCCTCTCCCCGCAGCGCCGCCAGCGCGAGCTGCTGCGGCTGGCCGGCGAGGAGGCGGGCCGGCCCTTCGACCTCGGCCGCGGCGAGCTGCTGCGCACCACGCTCGTCCGCCTCGCCGCCGGCGAGCACGCCGTCCTCCTCACGCTCCACCACCTGGCGGGCGACGGCGCGTCGATGGAGATCCTGATGCGCGAGCTCGCCGCTCTCTACGGCGCCGGCGTGCGCCGCCACCCCTCGCCGCTGCCGGAGCTGCCGGTGCAGTACGCCGACTACGCCGATTGGCAGCGGCGCCGGCTCGACGCCGAGCGCCTGGAGGGGCAGCTCGCCTACTGGCGCCGGCGGCTGGCGGAGCCGCTGCCGGTCCTCAGCCTGCCGGGGCAGCGCCAGCGCCCCGCGCAGCCCGCCTTCCGCGGCGCCGCCCAGCCGGTCGCCCTGGGCCCCGAAGCCGCGGCGCTCCTCGCCGGGCTGGGCCGCCAGTCCGGGGCGACGCTCTTCATGGTCCTCCTCGCCGGCCTCGCCGCCCTGCTGCACCAGTACACCGGCGAGGCCGACCTGCTGATCGGCACCAACGTCACCCACCGCAACCGGCCGGAGGTGGAGGGGCTCATCGGCTTCTTCGTCAACAATCTCGTGCTGCGGGTCGAGGTCGCGGCCACGGCCAGCTTCCGCACCCTGGTGCGCCAGGTGCGCGAGGTGGTGCTCGACGCCTTCGCCCACCAGGACCTGCCGTTCGAGAAGCTGATCGAGACGCTGCGCCCGCAGCGCCGCGGCAGCTACGCCCCGCTCTTCCAGGTGATGCTCGTGCTGCGCACCTTCGAGCTCTCGGCCTGGCGGCTGGACGGGCTGGAGCTGGCGCCGATCGAATTGCCGGAGCGCAGCGCTAACTTCGACCTCACCCTGAGCCTCACCGCCACTCGCCAGGGGATCGCAGGCGCGCTGATCTACGACCGCGAGCTCTTCGCGGCCGATTTCATCGCCGGCATGGCGCGGCAGGTCGAGGCCCTGCTCGAGCGGGTGGGGGCCGATCCGGACCTCCCGCTGCACGCCATCGCCATCGCGCCCCAGGCCGAGCTCCAGCCGCTCGCCAGCAACTTCAACGAAGAGCTCGAGCCGGGAGAGGCCTGAACCATGTGTGGAATCGCCGGCTGTCTCGACCTCCGCGCCGCGGGCCGCGTCGCGCCCGGCGTGATCCGGGCCATGACCGAGACCCTGGTCCACCGGGGTCCCGATTCGTCGGGCTGCCACGTCGAGCCGGACCTGGGGCTCGGCATCCGCCGGCTGAAGATCATCGACCTCGCGACCGGCGATCAGCCGATCGTCAACGAGGACGGCTCGGTGGTGATGGTGTGCAACGGCGAGATCTTCAACTATCGCGAGCTGCGCGCCGGGCTCGCCGCCCGGGGCCACGCCTTCCGCACCCGCACCGACGTCGAGGTGCTGGTCCACCTCTACGAGGAGCTCGGCCCCGGTCTGGTGCACCGCCTGAACGGCCAGTTCGCCTTCGCCATCTACGACCGCCGCCGCCGCCGGCTGCTCCTGGCGCGCGACCCGTTCGGCGTCAACCCGCTGTTCTATGCCCGCTGCGACGACCTGCTCCTCTTCGGCTCCGAGGTCAAGGCGATCCTGCGCCACCCGGCGGCCGAGCGCCGGCTGGACCTGGTGGGGCTCGACCAGGTGCTGTCGTTCCCGGGGCTGGTGAGCCCGCGCACGGCGTTCGCCGGCGTCGAGAGCCTGCGGCCCGGCCACACGCTGCTCGCCGCGGACGGGGGGCTGACGCTGGCGGAGTACTGGGACCTCGATTATCCGGAACTGGCGCCGGAGCTGGCGCCGGAGACGGCTCCCCAGCCCGAGGGACCCTGCATCGCCCGCCTGGCGGAGCTCTTCACACAGAGCGTCGAGCGGCGGCTCATCGCCGACGTGCCGGTGGGGCTGTTCGTCAGCGGCGGCCTCGACTCCTCGCTGGTGGCGGCGGTCGCCGCGCGGCTGACGCCCGGCGTCGAGCGCCACTCCTTCTCCATCACCTTCGCCGACCAGGAGATCGACGAGACGCGCTACCAGCGCCTGATCACCCGCGCCATCGGCAGCCGACACCACGAGATCCGCTTCGAAGCGGAGTCGATCGCCGGCCTGCTGCGGGACATGGTCCGGCACTGCGAGTGCCCGGTCAAGGAGACCTTCGACACCTGCAACCTGGCCCTCGCCGCCGCGGCGCGCCAGGCGGGGATCAAGGTCGTCCTCGCCGGCCAGGGCGCGGACGAGCTCTTCGGCGGCTACCCCGGGTACCGCTTCGACGGCCTCGGGGCGCGCCCCGAAACCGGCATGGACGGCGTCGAGGCGGCGCTCGAGGAGGAGCTGCGCGAGCGGCTGTGGGGAGACCGCCATCTCTTCTACGAAAAGGAGCAGATTCCACTCCGTGAAACGAAGCTCGCGCTTTATTCGTCTCAAGTCGTGGAACGGTTCCTGGAGGTCGACTGCTTGAATCATCCGTTGGTCAACCGCGAGCGGCTGCGCAACCGGCACCCGCTCCATCAGAGGTCGTATCTGGACAGCAAGCTGCGCCTGGCCGACCATCTCCTGTCGGATCACGGCGACCGCATGGTGATGGCAAACTCGGTGGAGGCGCGCTACCCCTTCCTGGACGTCGAGCTGGTGGACTTCGTGCGCACCATTCCACCCGAATTGAAAGTCAGGAGCTTTACCGAGAAATACGTAATAAAAGAAATGTCGCGCGGCCTCGTTCCGGAGCCGATCATCCAGCGCGACAAGTTCGGATTCCGCGCCCCGGGAATCCCGCTTTTGCTGCAACGGCGCACCTCCTGGGTGGAGGATCTGCTGTCGAGCGAGACGGTGCGGCGCCGGGGGGTCTTCAACCCTGAAGCCGTGGAGAAATTACGTAAGGTTTATTCGCGGCCCGATTTCCGTCTCCAACCTCATCTCGAAACCGACCTTCTGATGGTAGTCTTGACAGTGCACATCCTGTTCGAAGAGTTCTCGTTGTCCGGAGTGGTCTAAAGGCATTGGTGTCGATCGAGGAGAAGCTCATGGCTGAACCAGTCCATACGATGGTGCGCCGGATCGCCGCTCGCTGCGGTGAGCGGATCGCGATCGAGTGGCAGGCGGAGGGGCAGGAGCGCCGGCTGAGCTACCGCGAGCTCGGCGGCGAGGTCGCCCGCCTGGCCGCCGCGTTGCGCATGGCCGGTGCCGTGCCGGGCGATCGGGTGGCCATCCTGGGCAGCACCGGCGCGGAGGTGATCGCCGCCATCCTGGCGGCGCTCGACCTCGGCTGTGTCTTCGTGCCGCTCGACCTCCACTTCCCGGCGGCGCGCCTGGAGGCCCTGGCGGCGGAGGTCCGGCCGCGCTTCTGGTGGCTCGCGGCGCCGCTCGCCGCCGCCGCCGGCCGGCTGATCGGGGAGCAGGATTCCGGCGCCACGGTCCTGCCGCTCGCCCTGAGCGCGCCGGGGGAGGCCGGGGGCGCGGAGTGGCGCGAGAGCTCTGCGGGGGCGGGTGCGGGTGCCGGCGCCGATCCGGCCGATCCCGATTCCATGGCCTACGTCTACTTCACCTCCGGCTCGACGGGGCGGCCGAAGGGGATCGCCGGGCGGCTCAAGGCGATCGATCACTTCATCCGCTGGGAGATCGAGACCTTCGGCGTGGGCGAGGGGTGGCGGGTGTCGCAACTGACCTCGCCGGCCTTCGACGCCTTCCTGCGCGACGCCTTCGTGCCCCTCGCCGCCGGCGGCACCGTCTGCGTGCCGCCCGGCCGCGAGACGGTCCTCGACGGCGCCCGGCTCGCCGCCTGGCTCGACCACCGGCGGCTCGACCTGGTGCACTGCACGCCGTCGGTCCTGCGCTCGCTCCTCGCCCAGCCGCTCTCCCCCGAGCGCTTCCCGGCCCTGCGCCACGTGCTGCTCGCCGGCGAGCCGTTGCTGCCCGCGGACGTGCGGCGCTGGCAGGACGTCTTCGGCGGCCGCGTCGAGCTGGTGAACCTCTACGGCCCCAGCGAGACGACGATGACCAAGCTCTTCTACCGGGTGCGGCCGGGGGACGGGACGGCGCAGGCGATCCCCATCGGCCAGCCGATGAGCGGCGCCCGCGCCATCGTCCTCGACGACAGCGGCCAGCCCTGTCCGCCGGGCAAGCTGGGGGAGATCTACCTGCGCACCCCGTACCGGGCGCTCGGCTACCTGAACCAGCCGGAGCTGACGGCCGAGGTGTTCGTGCAGAATCCGCTGAGCGACCGCGCGGACGACGTCGTCTACCGCACCGGGGACCTGGGGCGGGTGCGCGCCGACGGCGAGTTCGAGATCGTCGGCCGCCGCGACCAGCAGGTCAAGATCCGCGGCGTGCGCATCGAGCTCGCGCCGGTGGAGGACGCCCTGCGCTCCCACCCGGCGGTCGCCGACCTGGCGGTGGTCGATCGCACCGACGTGCAGGGCAACAAATTCCTCTGCGCCTACGTGGTGCTCGCCCGGCCGGTGGCGACGGGGGAGCTGGGCGGCTTCCTGCGCGAGCGCCTGCCCGAGGCGATGGTGCCCGCGATCTTCGTCCGACTGGAGGAGCTGCCGCGCACGTTGAACGGCAAGGTGAACCGCCGGGCGCTCCCCGAGCCCGGGCTGGAGGGCGGCCGCGCCGGCGGCGAGTACGTGCCGCCCGAGACGCCGGTGGAGACGGAGCTCAGCCGCATCTTCGGCGAGCTCCTGAACCTCCCTCAGGTGGGCGCTCTGGACAGCTTCTTCGACCTCGGCGGCCACTCCCTGCTGGCGACCCTGCTGCTGACCCGCATCCGCGCCCGCTTCGGCGTCGACGTCTCGCTCGGGCAGCTCTTCCGCACCCCGACAGTGCGCGGCCTGGCGCTCGACGTCACACGGCTGGAGCTGGCGCGGGAGGAGGAGGACGTGGAGGCTCTGGTGCGGGAGGTCGAAGTGCTCTCAGGGGAGGCGCTCGCGGAGAGCCTGCGCCGGGAGGGCGAGGCGTGACGGCGGCCGGCGATTCGCTCGCCCGCCTGACGCCGGCCCAGCGGACGCTGCTCGAGCTGCGCCTGGAGAAGCGGCGCGCCAGCCGCGCGGCGACGGGGATCGGGCGGCGTCCGGCCGGCGGCGCGCCGGTGCCGCTCTCCTTCGGCCAGCAGCGGCTGTGGTTCGTCGACCAGATGGAGTCGGGGAGCAGCTTTTTCAACATCTGCGCTGCCGTCCGGCTGGAGGGGCGGCTGGCGGCCGGGGTGCTGCGCCGCGCCCTCGGCGCCGTGGTGCGCCGCCACGAGTCGCTGCGCACCGTCTTCGTCGCCCCCACGGGGGCGCCGGGGGCGCAGCCGCTGCAGCGCGTCCTGCCCGCGGCGCCCGCCGACATCGCCGGCATCGCCGGCCTGCCGCTGGCGGACCTCGCGGCCCTGCCGGAGGAGCGCCGGGAGCCCGAGGCGCGGCTGCTGCTGGCGGCCGGCACCGGGGCGCCCCTCGACCTCGCCCGCGGGCCGCTGCTGCGCGCCTGGCTGGTGCGCCTGGGGCCGGAGACGCACGTGCTGGCCTGCGTGGTCCACCACATCATCGCCGACTGGTGGTCGCTGGGGGTCCTGGTGCGCGAGGTGGCGGCCCACTACGCCGCCTTCGCGGCCGGCCGTCCCTGCCCGCTGCCCGAGCCGCCGGTGCAGTACCCGGACTTCGCGCGGTGGCAGCGCGAGACCCTCGACGAGCCCCGGCTGGCCGGCGCCCTCGCGGAGTGGCTGCGGCGGCTGGCCGGAGCGCCGAGCTTCCTGCCGCTGCCCACCGACTTCCCGCGCCCGGCCGTGCAGAGCTTCCGCGGCGCCGAGGAACGGGCGGAGCTGCCGGAGGAGCTGGTGGCGGCGCTGCGCCGCTGCGGCCAGGAGCACGGCTGCACCCTGTTCATGGTCGTCGTCGCCCTCTACGGGGTGCTGCTGCACTGGCTGACCGGCGAGACCGACCTGGTGGTCAGCGCGCCGCTCGGCGGGCGCGACCGCGACGAGACCGAGAACCTGATCGGGATGTTCGTCGACACCCTCCTGCTGCGGCTCCGGCTGTCAGGCAATCCTTGCTTCCGCGCGCTGCTGGGCCGGGTGCGCGAGGTGGTGACGGACGCCTATGAGGGCCGCCACCTGCCGTGCGACCGCATCATCCGCGAGCTCGCCCCGGAGCGCAGCCTGGGCTACAGCCCGTTGCTCCAGGCGGGGCTCAACCTGGTGGAGCGCGACCCGCTGGAGGAGGTGAGCCTCCCCGGCCTGGCCGTGCGCCGCTTCGACCTCGATCCGGGGATCGCCCAGTTCGAGCTCAACCTGGTGGTGGCGCGCGCCGCCGGCGGCCACTGGGTGGGGGTACAGTACCGCACCGATCTCTTCCGGCGGGCCACGGCGCGGGGCCTGCTCGCACAACTGCGGGCCCTCTTCGACCTCGCCGTGCGCCGGCCGGGCTTCGACCTGCGCGAGGCGCGCGAGCTGCTGGCGGGCCTCGAAGAGCGCCGGTTGCAGGAGGAGAGGCACCGCCGGCCGGCGTCCGCGGGGCCGCGCCGTCTGCGCGCCACCGCCGGCGCCCGACCGTTGACTTACGACACCGAGGTGAGACGATGAAACTACTGCTCCAGGACATCCGTTATGCCGGACGCTTGCTGCTCAAGCACCCGGGGTTCTCCCTGATCACCATCCTGACGCTCGCCCTGGGGATCGGCGTCAACACGGCGATTTTCAGCATCATCAACTCGGTTCTGCTGACGCCGCTGCCCTACGGCACGCCGGACCGGTTGATGAGCATCTTCAGCGAGTTCCCGACTCTCGGGTTCGATCGTTTCCCGGTGTCGCCGCCCGAGTACCTGGGTTTCCAGAGCATGGCGCACAGCTTCGACAGCGTCGGGGCCTACACCACGCAGCCCTTCAGCCTGATGGGGCGTGACGAGCCGGTGCGGGTCCTCGGCGGCCAGGTGACCGCCAGCCTGTTCCCCACCCTCGGCGTGCAGCCGAAGCTGGGGCGCGTCTTCTCCGCGGCCGAGGACGTGCCGCACGCCGACCCGGTGGTGGTCCTGGGCGAGAGCCTCTGGCACCGGGTCTTCGGCGCGGATCCGCAGGTCGTGGGCCGGCGGGTGATCGTCGACGGGACGCCGCGCACGGTGATCGGGGTGCTGCCGGGAAACTTCGACATCGGCGGCCTGCACCTGCAGCTCTACGTGCCCGCGGCCCTCGGCCCGCTCAACCCGGACCAGGCCGAGCTGCACAGCCTGTTCATGGTCGGACGCCTGCGCTCCGGCACCACTCTCGCCCAGGCGCGGTCGGAGCTCGAGGGCATGCTGGAGCGCTGGCCGCGGGAGCTGCCGAACCACCACACGCCGAAGAACCCGAAGCACCGTCTGGTGATCCGGCCGATGCTCGACGACCTGGTGGGGGAGACGAGGCCCAAGATGCGCCTGCTGGCCATCGCGGTCGGCTTCGTGCTCCTCGTCGCCTGCGCCAACGTCGCCAGCCTGCTGCTCGCCCGGGCCGAGGCGCGGCAGAAGGAGATCGCTCTGCGCACCGTGCTGGGCGCCCGGCAGGGCGTGCTGCTGCGCCAGTTCCTGACCGAGAGCATCCTCCTCTCCCTGCTCGGCGGGGCGCTCGGGCTGCTGCTGGCCCGCTGGGGGACGAGCCTCATCCTCGCCGCCAACCCGGAGGCCCTGCCACGGGTGCTGGAGCCCGGCGTCGACGGCCGCATCCTGCTCTTCACGCTGGCCGCCTCGGTGGTCAGCGGCATCCTCTTCGGCCTCGCCCCGGCGCTCTACACGCGCACCGCCGCCCTCGCCTCGGGTTTGCGCGACGGCGGGCAGCGCAGCACGAGCGGCGTCGCGCGGCGTCGCGTCCGCGGCATCCTGGTGGGGGTGGAGATCGCCCTCGCCGCGGCCCTGGTGTACTGCGGCGCTCTCCTGCTCAGCAGCTTCTGGCGCCTGCAGCAGGTCAACCCGGGGTTCCAGCCCCAGGGCCTGCTGTCGCTGCGCCTCGACCTCCCCGAATCGACCTATCCCAAGGGGGAGCAGGTCGTCGCCTTCTACGACCAGCTCACCGCGCGGCTGTCCACGTTACCCGGCGTCGCCGGTGCGGCGGCGATGTCCGGCCTCCCCCCCAAGCGCAGCGCCGACTCGAACGCCACGATCTTCGAGAGCATCCCGGCCGACCCCCATGGTCCGCCGCAGAGCGTCGACTACTGGCAGTACGCGACGGCGGACTACTTCCGTACGATGAAGATCCCGCTGATCTCCGGCCGCCTGTTCAACGCTTCTGACAACTCCCGCACGCCGGCGGTCACGGTCGTCAACGAGACCATGGCGAAGGTGTTCTGGCCGGGCAAGAGCCCGCTCGGGCAGCGCCTGCGCGCCACCGACCATACCGCCTGGATGACCATCGTCGGCGTGGTCGGCGACGTGAAGCAGGGCGGTCTGCAGCAGAAGACCGGCACCGAGATGTACTTCCTGGAGTCGCAGGCCCAGGCCACGGTCGGCGGCGTGCCGCGCAGCCTGGGCGTGGTGGTGCGCGCCAGCGGCGACCTGGCCGGCCTGTCCCGGGCCGTGCGGGGCGAGATCCGGCGCATGGACCCGGCGCTGCCGGTGGACGACGTGCTGCCGATGACCGAGGTGGTCAACCGGTCCATGGACCAGCCCCGCTTCCTGACGCTCCTGGTGGCGTTCTTCTCGACCATCGCCCTGGTCCTGGCGGCGATCGGGATCTACGGCCTGCTCGCCTTCACGGTCGCCGCGCGGACGCGCGAGTTCGGGGTCCGCATGGCGCTCGGGGCCGACGTCGCCGACGTGCTGATGTCGGTCCTGCGGCAGGGGGCTCGACTGGTGATCGTCGGCCTGACCTGCGGGGTGGTGGGGGCGCTGGCCCTGGGACGCCTGCTCTCCGGCATGCTCTTCGGCGTCAAGCCGTCCGACCCGTTGATCCTGGGCATCGTCGTCGTGGTGCTGTCGCTGGTCGCGCTCATCGCCTGTTACGTGCCGGCGCGCCGGGCCACCCGGGTCGATCCCCTCGTCGCCCTGCGCCAGGAGTGAGCCGATGGAGACGATGCAAGAGGCTGTCCAGGGGTTCCGGCTCTCCCCCCTCCAGGAGCGCCCCTGGCGGCTGTCGCGCGACGAACGGGGGATGCCGGCCTACGCGCTGGGCGTCGCCGCGGTCGAGGGGGAGATCGTCGCCGCGCGCCTGGAGGAGGCCCTCCGCCGCGTGGTGCAGCGCCACGAGGCGCTGCGCACGACGATCCGCCTGCTGCCCGGGACCAGCATTCCGGTCCAGGTGATCGCCGACGCCGCGAGCCTGCCGTTGCGGCGCACCGACCTCTCCGGCCTGCCGGCCGAGCTGCAGGAGCGCGACCTGGAGCGGCTGGGCGGCGAGATCTGCGGTCCCGCCGGCGGCGACGCGCCGGCGGAACCGGCCCTGCGCGCCGTCCTGGCGGTGCTCGAACCCCGGCGGGCGGCGCTCCTCCTGGCGCTGCCGGCGCTGTTCGCCGACGCCGCGACGTTCGACTGCCTGGTGCGGGAGATCGCGTGCTGTCACGCGGCGGTGCCCGCCGGCGAGGCGCCGCTCGCGCTCGGCGAGCCGGTGCAGTACGCCGACGTCGCCGCCTGGCAGCTCGAGCAGCGCTCCGGCGTGGAGAACGCGGCGGGCGCCGCCTACTGGCGGCGCCTCGGGCTCGGCGGCGAGCTCGCGGTGCGGCTCCCCTTCGAGCGCGGCGCCCTCACCCCGTTCACCCCGCGCACGCTGCGCCGGACGCTCGGGGGCGAGCGGCTGGAGCGCCTCGAGGCCCTCGCCCGCGGCGCGGGCGTGGAGCCCTCCGACGTGCTGCTGACGACCTGGAGGGTGCTGATCGACCGGCTGGTCGACCGCCCCCAGGTGGTCATCGGCGTGGCCTTCCCGGGCCGTGACCACGAGGATCTCGCCGAGGCCCTGGGGCTGCTCGCCTCCTCGGTCCCGGTGACCGGCGAGGTCGTCGAGACCCTGGGGTTCGACGCCGCGCTGGCGACCATGGCGCGGGCCGCCCGCATCGCCCGGCAGTGGCAGGACGCCTTCGACTGGAGCCTCGTGTCCGGTCAGGGCGGAGGGGAGGACTCAGGGTTCAGCTTCTGCTTCGAATCCGGCACCCAGCCCGAGCGCCGCGACGGCGGCCCGGCGAGCTTCCGGCTGGAGCGCTGGCAGACCTGGATCGACCGTTTCCGGCTCCGGCTGTCCTGTGTGCGCCGGGACGGGGCGATCGAGGCCGCCTTCGACTACGACGCCGCCGTGCTGGACGCGGTCGCGGTCGAGCGTCTGAGCGGCTGGTACCTCCACCTCCTCGACCAGGCGCTGGCGGCGCCGTCCCGCCCTCTCGGCAGCCTGGAGCTGCTCGCCGGCGACGACCGGGAGCGCCTCGCCGCGCTCAACGACACGGCCCTCGACCTCGGGGGCCCCGCCACCCTGCATGGGCTCTTCCACGCCCAGGCGGAGCGCTCGTGGGAGCGGACGGCCGTGGTGCTCGGCGAGCAGGAGATGACCTACGGCGAGCTGCGGCGGCGCTCCGCCGCGCTGGCCCGGCACCTGCGCGCCGCCGGGGTGGACACGGACACGCGGGTCGGCCTCTGCGTGCCGCGGTCGTTCGACATGGTGGTCGGCATGCTCGGCGTCCTGGAGGCCGGCGGCGCCTACGTGCCGCTCGATCCGGCGTATCCCGCCGAGCGGCTGGCGTTCATGGTGGACGATGCGCGCGCCGAGGTGGTGCTGACGCAGCGCGGGCTCGCCGCCGGCCTGCCCGCGGGCTGCCGGCGGGTCTGCCTGGACGAGCCGGGGACGTTCCCGGAGGGATTTCCGGCGGGGTTTCCGGCGGGTATGGACGGCGCGCCGGCCGGGCTGCCCGACAGCCTGGCCTACGTGATCTACACCTCCGGCTCGACCGGCCGGCCCAAGGGGGTGATGATCAGCCACCGCGCCATCCTCAACCGCCTCCTCTGGATGCAGCACGCCTTCCCGCTCGGTCCCGACGACCGCGTGCTGCAGAAGACCTCGTACAGCTTCGACGCCTCGGTGTGGGAGATCTTCTCGCCCCTGCTGGCCGGCGCCTGCCTGGTGCTCGCCGAGCCCGACGGGCACCGCGATCCGGCCTACCTGGTCGCGGCGGCGGCGGCGCACGGCGTCACCCACCTGCAGTTCGTCCCGTCGCAGTTGGAGACCGTGCTCGACGAGCCAGGGCTCGCCGCCGCGGGCCGCAGCCTGCGCCGCGTGTTCTGCGGCGGCGAGGCGCTCTCCGCCGAGCTGTGCGCCCGTTTCTTCGCCCGCCTCGACGCGGCGCTGTGCAACCTCTACGGACCGACCGAGGTGGCGATCGACGCCACCTTCCACCCCTGCCTGCCGGATGTTCTGGCGGCCGGAGCGAAGGGCGCGCCGATCGGCCGCCCGCTCGCCAACGTGCGCAGCCACGTCCTCGATCGCGCGCAGCGGCGGCTCGCCCCCGGCCTCCCCGGCGAGCTGTACGTCGCCGGCGCCGGCCTCGCGCGGGGCTATTTCGGCCGCCCGGCGCTGACGGCGGAGCGCTTCCTCCCCGATCCCTGGAGCCCGGCGCCGGGAGGGCGGCTCTACCGCTCCGGCGACCTGGCCCGGCTGCGTCCCAACGGCGAGCTCGAATACCTCGGCCGGGTCGACGGCCAGGTCAAGGTGCGCGGCTTCCGCATCGAGCTCGGCGAGATCGAGGCCGTGCTCGCCTCCCATCCGGCGGTGCGGGAGGGGGTGGTCGCCGTGCGCGGGCAGCAGTTGGCCGGCTACGCCGTGCCCGGCGGGGCGGGGGAGCCGCCCACCGCCAGCGAGCTGCGCGCCTTCCTGGCCGCGCGCCTGCCGGAGTTCATGGTGCCCTCGGCCCTGATGATCCTGAAGACCCTGCCGCGCCTGCCCAACGGCAAGCTGGATCGCGGCGCCCTGCCCAGGCCGGCGGCGGGCGGCGGGGGCGAGACGCGCCGCGCCGGCCTGGGCAACGACTTCGAGGCCCTGCTCGCCGCCCTCTGGACGGAGGTGCTGGAGGTCCCCGAGGTCGGCGAGACGGACGACTTCTTCGCCCTCGGCGGCCACTCCCTGATGGGCATCCGGCTGAACTCGCGGGTGCGCGAGGTGTTCGGCGTCGACCTCGGGGTGCGCACCCTGTTCCGGGAGCCCACCTTCAACGCGCTGGCGGCGGCGATCTCCCACGCCATGATGGCGGGCCTGCGCGAGCAGGGGGAGGAGGAGCCGGTCCGCCCGGAGACCCTGAGCGCCACGGCGCTGCACCATCTGGCGCAGCGCCTCGCGGCGCGCCAGGCGGGAGCGGCGCCCATCCAGGCGCTGCCCAGCGCCGCCGGCCCCTGGCCGCTCTCCTTCGCGCAGGAGCGGTTGTGGTTCCTGGAGCAGCTTGAGCCAGGGACGCCCTTCTACAACATCCCCGGCGCCGTGCGGCTGCGCGGCGGGCTGCGCCCCGAGGTCCTGACGCCGGCGCTGGCGGAGCTGGTGGCGCGCCATGGGGCGCTGCGCACCACCTTCGGCGACCAGGACGGCCGTCCGTACCAGGTGATCGCGCCGGCCGTCGCGGTGGGCCTGCCCCTGATCGACCTCGCCGCGCTGCCGCCCGCGGCGCGGGAGGGCGAGGTCGAGCTCCTGGTCACCGCCGAGACCCGGCGGCCGTTCGACCTCGCCCGCGGGCCGCTCCTGCGGGTGGTCCTCTACCGCCTGGACGGACGCGACCACGTGCTGGTCCACACCCTGCACCACATCGTCTCCGACGGCTGGTCGTCGGAGATCTTCGTGCGCGAGATCACCGCCCTGTACCGGGCCTTCTGCGCCGGCCGTCCCTCGCCGCTGCCGCCGCTCCCCCTGCAGTACGCCGACTATGCCGTCGCGCAACGCGAGCAGCTCGCCGGCGAACGGCTGGCGGCGCAGCTCGCCTACTGGCGCCGGCAACTGGCCGGCACCACGGGGCTGGAGCTGCCCGGCGACCGGCCGCGGCCGGCGGTCGAGACCTTCCGCGGCATGAGCCGGCCGGTGCGCCTGGATGGCGCGACGACCCGCGCCCTCCACGCCCTGGCGCAACGCCATGGGGCGACCCTGTTCATGACCCTGCTGGCGGCTTTCCAGACCCTGCTCTGGCGCTACAGCGGGCAGACGGACGTGCCCGTGGGCTCGCCGATCGCCAACCGCAACCGCCGCCAGCTCGAAGGGGTGTTCGGCTTCTTCGCCAACACCCTGGTGCTGCGCACCGACCTCTCCGGCTCCCCGACCTTCGCCGCGCTGCTGCGGCGGGTGAGCGAGGTCACCCTGGGTGCCTATGCGCACGAGGACCTCCCCTTCGAGCGGCTGGTCGAGGAGCTCCAGCCCGAGCGGGACATGAGCCGCAACCCGCTGTTCCAGATCATGTTCGTGCTGCAGAACCAGCCGCGCGAGGAGATCGCGCTGGAGGACCTCGCGGTCTCCCCCCTGGCGGTGGATTCGGCGACCGCCAAGTTCGACCTGACGATGTTCTGGCGCGAGGAGCAGGGGGCGCTGGCGGGCGTGGTCGAGCACAACAGCGACCTCTTCGACCGCGCCACGGTGCTGCGCTTCTACCGCCACTTCGAGGGTCTCGTCGCGGCGGTGCTGGCGGACCCCGGGCGGCCGGTGGGCGAGCTGCCCCTGCTCTCGCCGGTGGAGCGCCACCAGATGCTGGCCGAGTGGAACGACGTCGCGGCCGCGGCGAGCCGCGAGATCTGCGCCCACGCGTGGGTGGAGGAGCAGGTGGCGCAGAGCCCCGAAGCCCTGGCCGCCGTCTTCGCCGGCCGCCGGCTCTCCTACCGCGAGCTCAACGCGACGGCCAACCGCTGGGCGCACGGCCTGCGGCGGCGGGGCGTCGGGCCCGAGTCGCTGGTCGGCATCTGCGTCGAGCGCTCCCTCGACATGGTGGTCGCGGCGCTCGCCGTGCTCAAGGCCGGCGGCGCCATCGTGGCCCTCGATCCGGCCTATCCGCGCGAGCGGCTGGCCACCATCATCCAGGACTCGGGGCTCTCGGTGCTGCTCACCGGGGAGGCCCTGCTGCGCCACTTCCCGGGCCACCGGGACATCGCCCTCTGCCTCGACGGCGGGGAGGACCCGTTCGCCGGCGAGAGCGCCGAGAATCCGCGGAGCGGGGTGACGCCGGACAGCCCGATGTACGTCATCTACACCTCCGGCTCGACCGGCGCGCCCAAGGGGATCGTCGTCCCCCACCGGCAGTTCGCCAACCTGCTGCAATGGCAGCTCGCCGGCTCGCCGCTCGCCGCGCCCACGCGCACCGCCCAGTACGCCACCTTCGGCTTCTGCGTCAGCTTCCAGGAGATCTTCACCTCCTGGTGCCGGGAGGGCACCCTGGTGGTGGTCGACGAGATGACGCGTCGCGACATCGAGGGGCTGGGCCGCTTCGTGGCGGCCGAGGGGATCGAGCGCCTGCACCTGCCGTACGCCGCGCTGAAGCACCTGGCGGAGGCGCTCGCCGGGCGCCCGGAGCTGCCGGCCCGTCTGCGCGAGGTGATCACCGCCGGCGAGCAGTTGCGGGTGACGCCCGCCGTGCGCGCTCTGTTCGAGCGGCTGCCCGGCTGCAAGCTGCACAACCAGTACGGCGCGTCGGAGACGCACGTGGTGAGCTCCCTGACGCTCGCCGGCGAGCCGGCGGACTGGCCGGCCATCCCCGCGGTGGGACGCACCATCGCCCGCGTTCGCATCCACCTCCTCGACGAGCGCCTGGAGCCGGTGCCGGCCGGCGTTCTGGGCGAGCTCTACGCGGGCGGTTTCGCCGTGCCGCGCGGCTATCTCAACGACTCGGTGCTGACGGCGCAGAAGATGGTCCCCGACCCCCACTCCGGGGGCGCGGGAGAGCGCCTCTACCGCACCGGCGACCTGGCGCGCTATCTGGCGACCGGCGCCATCGAGTACCTGGGGCGGCGCGACGGGCAGGTGAAGGTCCGCGGCTTCCGGGTCGAGCTGGGAGAGGTGGAGACCGTGCTCGCCCGCCACCCGGGGCTGCGCGACGTGGCGGTGGTGGCCCAGCCGGCGCCGGGCGAAGGGCAGCGGCTGGTCGCCTACCTGGTGCCGGAGGGGGAGCCGGCGCCGCCGTTCGAGGAGCTGCGCGCCTACCTGCGGCAGCTCCTGCCGGAGTACATGGTGCCGGCGGATTTCATGCTCCTGCCGGTCCTGCCGCTCAACGCCAACGGCAAGCTCGACCAGGCGGCGCTGCCTGCCGTGGCGGCGGCGGAGCGCGGCGCGGGCTACGTGGCGCCCCGCGACGCCGCCGAGGAGCAGCTCGCCGCCATCTGGGCGGACGTGCTGGGGCTCGAGCGGGTCGGGATCGCCGGCAACTTCTTCGAGCTCGGCGGCCATTCGCTGCTGGCGACCCAGGTGGTGTCGCGGGTGCGGGCGGCGTTCGGGGTGGACCTCGCCCTGCGCACGCTGTTCGAGGCGCCGACGGTCGCCGCCCTGGCGGCCCGCGTCGCCACCCTGCGGCGCGGCGCCCCGCCGGCGCCCCTGCTCCCTCGCCTGCAGGGGGCGCGGGACCACTGGCCGCTCTCCTTCGCCCAGAACCGTCTGTGGTTCCTCGACCGCCTGCAGCCCGGGAGCACGACCTACAACCTGGCCCTGGGCCTGCGCCTGGAGGGGGACCTCGACGTCGCGGCCCTGGCCGCCGCGCTCGGCGAGATCGTCCGCCGCCACGAGACGCTGCGCACCGTGTTCACGGCGGTCCAGGGCGATCCCGTGCAGGTGGTGCGGCCGGCGGGCGGGGCGTTCCCCCTGCCGGTGGTCGACCTTTCAGGGTTGGACGCGGCGGCGATGTCTGAGATGGAGATGGAGGTGGAGAGGATCGCCGCCGCCGAGGCCGGGCGCCCCTTCGACCTCGAGCGCGGCCCGCTGTTCCGGCCGCTGCTGATGAGCCTGCCCGCGGCCCCCGGCGGGGCCGGGTACGCGCTCTTCGCCGGCCTGCACCACGTCATCGCGGACGGCTGGTCCCTGGGGGTGCTGGTGCGCGAGCTCGGGACGCTCTACGCCGCGTACCGGGCGGGCGAGCGGCCACCCTTGCCGCCATTGCCGGAGCTGGCGCTGCAGTACCGGGACTTCGCCGTCTGGCAGCGGCAGTCGCTCGCCGGCCCGGCGCTCGCCGCCGAGGTCGACTTCTGGCGCCCTCTGGCGAGCCTGCCGGCGCTGCTCGAGCTGCCCACCGACCGGCAGCGCCCGGCCCGGCGCTCGGGCCGGGGCGCGCTCCTCCCGTTCCGCGTCGGCCGTCGGCTGGCCGCCGGTCTGAGCGAGCTCGCCCGCGAGGAGGGAGCGACCCTGTTCATGGGCCTCCTCGCCGGGATGGCGTCCCTCCTCTCCCGGCTCTCCGGACGGGAGCTGTTGAGCGTCGGGACGCCGATCGCCAACCGCGGCCGGGTGGAGCTCGAAGGGCTGATCGGCTTCTTCGCCAATCTCCTCGTGCTGCGCGGCGACCTGTCGGGCGAGCCCAGCGTCCGCGACCTGGTGGCGCGGGTGCGGCAGGAGTGCCTGGCGGCCTACGCGCACCAGGAGGTGCCGTTCGAGAAGCTGGTGGAGGAGCTGGCGCCCGAGCGCAGCCTGGCCTACACGCCCCTCTTCCAGGTGGCCTTCGCGCTCCAGAACGCGCCGATGCCGGCGCTCGAGCTGCCGGGGCTCCGGCTCACCCCCTGGGAGGTGGCGACGGACAGCGCGAAGTTCGACCTGACGCTGACCCTGACCGAGGTGGAGGGAGAGCTGGCGGGGGAGCTCGAGTACGCGACCGACCTGTTCGACGCGGTGACGGTGGAGCGCTGGGGCGGATCTCTGCTGCGCCTGCTGGCGGCCATGGTCGAGAGGCCGGAGGCGCCGGTGCTGGCGGTGTCCCTGCTGTCGCGCCGGGAGCGCCAGCAGCTCCTGGTGGAGTGGAGCGGGCCGGCCGAGCCTTCTGTCGAAACCGGGGAGATCCTGGGTCTGCACGAGCGCTTCGCGGCGCAGGCGGAGCGCACGCCGGAGGCGCCGGCGCTCCACTGGCAGGGCGAGCGTCTGAGCTACGGCGAGCTGAACGGCTGGGCCGAGCGCCTGGCCTGCGGCCTGGAAGCCCTGGGGGTGGAGCCCGGCTCGCGGGTGGCGCTGCGCCTGGAGCGCAGCGCGGGGATGGTGGCGGCGATCCTCGGGGTGCTCAAGGCGGGGTGCGC
>Ga0136846_1232112_pt1 | contig 84084 bp, 80 predicted proteins | sample HopSoiMetagenom2_FD_96841 | JGI IMG/M metagenome (GOLD analysis project Ga0136846, IMG submission 96841) | Grasslands soil microbial communities from Hopland, California, USA - 2 Assembly 2016 (version 4) | ecosystem: Environmental > Terrestrial > Soil > Grasslands | place: USA: Hopland... | reverse complement strand
CGCGATCTGCGGCGCTGTCGATAAGGAAGGCAATCGCGGCAAGGGTTACCTCGACAGCTTCTCGCAGAAGGTGTCGGGCGACATGGTCGCGCAGGTCGGCACGATTTCGGCGAACAACGACGAGACTATCGGCAAGATCATTGCCGAGGCCATGAAGAAGGTTGGCAAGGACGGCGTCATCACCGTTGAAGAGTCGAAGACTCTCGAAACCCAGCTGGAAGTCGTCGAAGGCATGCAGTTCGATCGCGGATACCTGTCGCCCTACTTCGTGACAGATCCCGAGCGGATGGAAGCTGCGCTCGAGAACGCCTACATCCTGATCCACGAAAAGAAGATTTCCTCGATGAAGGACCTGCTGCCACTGCTCGAGCAGATCGCCAAGGGCGGCAAGCCGCTCCTGATCATCGCGGAAGATGTTGAGGGCGAAGCGCTCGCGACTCTCGTGGTGAACAAGCTCCGTGGCACGCTGCAAGTCGCGGCCGTCAAGGCTCCGGGCTTCGGCGATCGCCGCAAGGCAATGCTGCAGGACATCGCGATCCTCACCGGCGGCAAGGCCATCACTGAAGATCTCGGCATTAAGCTTGAGAACGTTCAGGTCCAGGATCTCGGCCAGGCCAAGAAGATCACCATCGACAAGGACAACACGACCGTCGTCGAAGGCAAGGGCAAGCACAGCGAAATCGAAGGCCGCGTGAAGGAAATTCGCAGCCAGATCGATAAGACCACCAGCGACTATGACCGCGAGAAGCTGCAGGAGCGGTTGGCGAAGCTGGTCGGTGGCGTAGCCGTAATCAAAGTCGGCGCCGCGACCGAAACCGAAATGAAGGAAAAGAAAGCCCGCGTGGAAGACGCCATGCATGCGACGCGCGCAGCTGTGGAAGAAGGAATTGTCCCCGGCGGCGGAGTCGCTCTGGCCCGTTGCGCCACCGCGCTCGATAAGGTGAAGGCCGAAGGCGATGAGCAGATCGGTATCAACATCGTGAAGCGCGCCATCACCGAGCCCCTGCGCATGATCGCCGAGAACGCCGGCGAAGAGGGCGCAGTGATTCTGGGCAAGGTGCTCGATTCGAAGGAGAACAACTACGGCTTCAACGCCTTCTCCAACGAGTACGAGGATCTGGTCAAGGCAGGCGTGCTCGATCCGACGAAGGTCGTGCGCACCGCGCTGCAGAATGCCGGCTCCATTGCCAGCCTGATGCTCACCACCGAAGCCCTGATCGCCGAGATTCCTGAAAAGAAGGAAGCTCCGGCTCCGGGCGGAGGACACGGCGGCGGCATGGGCGACATGTACTAGAGAATCGCCAGTGGCTAGTTGCCAGTGGAAGTAGATTAAAAGCCTCGCTCGCAAGGGCGGGGCTTTTTTGTGTCACTAGTAGCATTCTCCGACGGCTTCGCAGGCTTGTCGCACTCCCGATGAACTGCCGGCTGCGCTGCACCTCAGCAGCTCGGAACGCAAAGTTTCTGGATACAAACCGTGGGAATAATGTAGTTCGTTTTTTGTAACAAACAATTTCGAACTTGTGCGGGCTTGGCTCAACAGAATATAGTGGCCGCCTCAGAGCAGCACGACTTCGAATTCAGTCCCAGAGCCTGGCGTCTTGGATTCCCCTTTTCGGGCCCCACATTTCATCCGCACGTGAAGCGCAGGAAGGAGAGAGCCATGTCTCGCAGGGCCGCATCCATTGCCGGTGTATTGCTCGTCACTTCACTACTTCATGCCGACAACCCCGTGAAGTGCTCAGGGTCCTCATTGGCCGCTTGCGGAAAGATCGGCTGCTCGAAGCCGGGCACTCCGCTCGCGGTCACCAACTCGCTGAAGCGCACGACCACGGTTGACGGCAGTCCAACGAAGGTGACCTTCGAGGACCTCGCGGCACTGCAGAAGGACGTGGACGACAAGTTTGCGAAGGGGCCCATCACCGTAGCGGGCGAGAAGGTGAGCGGCACGCGCAGTATGAAAGCCGCCCCGCGAAAGATGATTTTGTCTGGACTGAAGGCGAAGAGTGGCACCTTTACCGAAGGGAATTTCGTCGAACTGTCCGGCTTCATCGCATCAACGACGCTCGCGCCCCATGCGAATCGGGGGGAATCGGTGAACTGCAAGCTGACTGAAGAGTTGAGCAGCGATCTTCACATCAACATCACGCCTCACAAGAACCAGGATGAGACGCAAGGCATCGTGGTGGAAATGATCCCGCAGAACCCAAATCGGAAAAATCAGAGTTGGAGCAAAGACAAGCTCAAGTCGATCTGGGCTCAACAGCTGCCTGTCAGAATTCAAGGGCGGCTTTTCTTCGATAACGAGCATGTTCCGAAAACCGACAGGGCAGCGGAGAACGGCACAAATCCAAAACGGTTTTCGACATGGGAGATTCATCCGATTACTTCGTTTGAGGTCTGTACGTCATCGACTTGCAGCGACACATCGGGCTGGAAGGCTCTGGAAGATTGGAGCCCACCGCACCAGTAGGCAGGAGTTTACATGAGCAAAGAATTCTTTTTTCTGGCGTTTCTTATAGCCGGAGCATCACTGATGGCCGCTGGGCAGAGGGTGGATGGGATTTATCACATCTCATGCATGGTGCAGATGACGGATGCAGCTGGAGGCCAGAAGACGGCGGAATGCACAACGCACCCCCGCGACACGAACGAGATCGGCATTGGTGGAGTCGTTGGGTTCGAGGTGACGACGACGCAGCAACTCATGGACGAGGAAGGCGCTCCAGAGGTCACGGATCTCATCTTATTCGTCGACGGCCAAGCGTTGCCGGGCACGCATCCAGTGGTGGAGAGTGTTCCGTCCCGCCAGCCGCTGGATCCGGGAGCGTCGAATTCGGAAGAGGACAATCAGAATAGCGATGCTGTCGTTACCTATCGGCTCAGTTTTCCCATCAGGCGCGACTTGTCGACTGACAAAGGAAGAGATAGCTGGAAGCAGATCCTGGCCGGGATGGGCAAGAACAGCAAGTTGATGCCGGTGAGTGTGGGCTTGCTCAATGGGCCGCCGCTGCCCTCAACTTACAAAGCGACGTTCGTTCGAATGGGTAGCGGGAACGTAGTCGTTCTGTTATTGGTAGCCCTAGCCATGGGTCTGGGGTTTCTGGCCATAGCGGCGTGGACGGGTGCGTTGCGCGATAAGGAGCCGCCGCCAGAGGGCCAGCAAATTCCAGCCACACAGCGATCCTACAGCTTGTCACGCACACAAGTCGCACTATGGACGCTTCTGGTGGTATATGCGTACCTATTTATTTGGATCGTGACCGGTGAATACAAGACCGATATTCCAGGATCGGTCCTGGTCATCCTTGGGATTTCGGCTGGTACGTTTGCGACGGCGGTTGCCGTGGACAAGAATAAGGAAGAGACCAAGGCAACGACTGTTTCACCCACTGAAGGAGTGTTTACCGATCTTGCGTCAATCGAAGGCGGCGCCGGCTTACACAGGGTGCAGTTTCTCCTTTGGAGCGTCGTGCTGATGATCGTTTTCTGCGTGACCACGTATGAAACGTTGGCGATGCCCGATTTCAGTACGGGTCTTCTCGGCCTTATGGGGATCAGTTCGGCGGCGTATGCGGGACTGAAAATTCCGGAGAACAAATAGCGTTTTCGGGGGCAGCGAAGACTCTTCTCGTACGCGACGAGAACCCCGCGCGATTAGCGGAGTACCTGAACAGATATATACGGTAGCGGCCGGAGCCAAGATTGCGGTTACGGGTGGGGAAGCCTCGATGCTTACGGACGCGCAGATCGCATGCCGAGGATCGTGGGCGACATATGCGAGACGCCTGTAGAATTGTGACCTTCTGAGAATCGCGAGCTCGAGGTGGAGAATGTAACGGTGAGTCCTGCCAACAGCATCGGGTCGCGGCTAACGGGCATTTGTGAGGAGACCGATTTCTTTCTTATTCATTGCATTCTGGTTCGGTCCTGTGCGGCAGGGGCGAGTTCCGGCCAGTTCATCGTACCAAGGACTAACGATGCTACTCCGAAGATCACCAGCAGGTACATCGACTGGAACCGTCCTTCAAACGTGATTGCTCCTCATCTAAACAATCAATAAAGCTCCGCAAGGGGGGCGCCCGTGACGGTTATCAGTCGGGCGCCCCCAGGCCACCGCAAATCGGTTGATGCCACGAACTCGGGCCGGAGCCTGTCCCCTGTCAGGCTCCAGCAGGTGCCGAGGTCACCATCGAGTGACTATCTTGAGGATACGAGCAGGTCGAACGACGCTTGTCATGCCGGCGTCGAGCATTTGTAAAAGGTCGGTCGCAGTTCGCTATCTTTTCAGTGCGACTGCTAGGCCATCGCGAATTGGAACGATAGTCGTGAAGAATTCTTTCGAGTCATACAGTTTGCGGCTGAATTCGAGGATTGCCTTCGTGGTGGCATCAGGATTCTTGTCCGCGATGCGTCCGCTCCAAAGGACGTTATCGGTGATGAATAGCCCTCCTTTGCGAAGCCGTGGGGCGACCAGGCGCAACACGCGAGGATAGTCGTCTTTATCGACATCGTTGAAGATGATGTCGAATTGCTCCTTTTGTTCCGACAGTGCTTCGAGAGCATCGCCCACATGTAATTTGACTCGGTCCGCCACACCGGTGCGCTGGAAATAAGCGCGAGCGCGCTCGGCGTTTTTCGAGTCGCCATCTGTGTAGACCACACTTCCCTTCTCGCCTACCGCTTTCGCCCACCAGATCGTGGAGTATCCAATGGCCGAGCCGAGTTCAAAAACAGTGCGCGCGTTGATCATCAGCGCCAACTGCTGAAGAATGTTCGCAACTGCGGGACCGACGATCGGGATATTGTGCTCGGTCGCGTACTCCTCCATTTCGGCGAGGACGGCTTCCCGCTTGGGCAGCATTGAGTAGAGATAGTCATCGATTGGGCCTGCGGTGGTGAAATTATAGTGACGCCAGCGGGGAGCAGACTTCTTTTTGGGTTGAGTCACTCGATTCCTTTCCGAGGAATGCAAAATACCAGAATCAGCCACCGATCGTCACTCCCGGTTTCATCTCGAGCACTTCGATGTTTGGAACCAGCTTGTGCAGCATGCTGGGGCGCCCAGTCAGGACGGGAAAAGTTCCAAAGTGCATGGGAATGACAGTTTTTGGCTTCAGGAGATTGCAAGCGTAGGCGGCTTCGCGCGGGCCCATGGTGTAGTGATCGCCGATGGGGATCATGATGATTTCGGGCGCATAGAGTTCACGGATGATGGCCATGTCTCCGAAGACGTTGGTGTCACCGGCGTGGTAGATCTTCAGGCCGTTCGAGAATTCGATGACGTATCCGACGGCTTCGCCGCCGTAGATGGTTTCATCGCCATCCTGGATGCCACAGGAATGGTCGGCGTGGACCATGGTGACTCTGATGTCGGCGACCGCTTGCGTGCCTCCTTTGTTCATTTCGGCAACGTTCTTCGCTCCCTTCTTGCCGAGCCAGCGGGCGAGTTCGGGGATTCCAACAACGATCGGATTGTGCTGCTTGCAGATTTCGACAGCATCCCCGATGTGGTCTCCGTGCCCGTGAGTGCAGAGGAGCACGTCCACGTTCTTCAGTTTTTTCTCGGAATCGGGCGTGGCGGGATTGCCCATGATCCAGGGATCGACGACGACCACCTTGCCGCCGGGGGTTTCGATGCGGAAGGTTGCGTGGCCCAGCCACGTGAGTTTGACGCCGTTCAGGTTCATCCTTGTAGCTCCTATCTGTTACGCTCGGCATCCAGCGGTCAGCCATCGCAAGGTGCGGTCGGCAATTGGCAGTTCGGACACGGCTTCGATCGAGGAATTAACCTGTGGTGGCTGAGAACTAAGTGCTGAATGCTGAGTGACTTTTTCTAATTTGCGTGCCTAGTTTAATATGAAACGCCATGCCGGAACTTAAGGTGCTAATTTCGAGGGAGGATGTTGCCAAACGTGTGCGGGAATTGGGCGCGCAGATCTCACGAGACTTCGCGGGAGAATCGGTAATTCTTGTGGGAGTGCTGAAAGGCGCTGCGATTTTCTTGAGCGATCTAGCGCGGAATACCGATCTCGACGCTACCTTTGATTTCATCGGGGTCACGAGCTACGGAAATCGTCCCACACCCACTCAGGAGCTGAAAAGCGGCTGGGATTCGACTGGCGAGGTGAAGCTGATCAAGGACGTAGATCAGTCCATTAAGGACAAGAACATCATTCTTGTGGAAGATATTCTCGATACCGGCTTGACGATGACGTATCTGAAGAAGATGTTGATGGCTCGGCAGCCCAAGTCCTTGAAAGTCGCCGCCCTGCTCGATAAGCCTTCGCGAAGGAAGCTCCCGCTGGAAGGCGACTACGTGGGATTCAAGATTCCGGACGAGTTCGTGGTCGGCTACGGACTCGACTATGCCGAGAAGTATCGGAACTTGCCCGACATCTGTGTGGTGCCAAGAGAATAGATTCTCAGCGATGCTGGTCAGTCCGTCCGTAATTCTTCTTACTGGACATTGACTACATCCGTGCCAGCGCCGCTTTGCAAATACGGCTGCTATCATAACGAAGCCATGGATTCTGTGATGTCAAAACCGGAGCGCTTGCCGGTCGAGGCGCTGCTGCTCGACGTTGCCGACGCATTGGCGACGTCGCTCGATCTGGATACAACACTGCGTCGTGTGGCAGAGGTCGTGCGCAAGGTTATCGACTACGAGATTTTCGCCATTCTTTTGCTCAACGAAAAGACGCAGGAGATGCGATTCCGGTTCCAGATCGGATATCCGCCGGAGTTCGCGGATCGCACGCGCGTCAAGGTCGGAGAGGGAGTCACCGGGCTTGCGGCGCAAACTCGCGAAGCGGTCCTGATTGAGGATGTACGCGAGGATCCCCGCTACATCGAGGGTGTGCCCAACGTGTGCTCCGAGTTGGCGATTCCGCTTATCACGAAGAACCGCGTAATTGGCGTTATCGATATTGAAGCGCGCGAGCCACGAGCGTTCACTGAGGAGCATCGACGTGTGCTGACGCTGGTTGCGTCGCGCATGGCGGTGGGCATCGAGAATGCGCAGCTGTATACGCGAACGACGAAGCAGGCGCGCATTCTTTCGATGTTGAACGAGATTGCGCGCGAACTGACCTCCATCCTGAACCTCGACGAGTTGCTGGGGCGGATTGCAGAGCTTGTGCGGCGACTCATCGACTACCAGATGTTCAGCATCTTGCTGCTCGATCCTTCGGGTGAGAAGCTGCAGCACCGGTTCTCCTTGCGGTTCAACGAGAACATTCATTTGAAGCACGAGATCTCCATCGGGCGCGGATTGGTGGGTTGCGCGGCGGAAACCAAGGCAGCCGTGTTGGTGCCGGATGTCAGCAAAGATCCGCGATATATCCAGGCGAATCCGGAGACGCGGTCTGAGTTGGCGGTGCCGCTGATTTACAAGAGTAAGGTCGTGGGCGTGCTGGATCTGGAGCACACGCGACGGGGTTTCTTCACCGAGGAGCATTCGCGGACCATGACGACACTGGCGGCGCAGATCGCCATTGCGCTCGAGAATGCGCGGCTCTATGAAGAAATCGAGCGCCAGGAGCGGCGACTCGAGCGCGACCTTTCGCTCGCGCGTGAACTTCAGGGACGACTGTTGCCCCAGACGCATCCGAAGTTGGCTCATCTGGATGTGGCGGCGAAGTTCGTTCCGGCACGGACGATCGGTGGAGATCTTTACGACTTCATCCCATATTCGATGTCGCGGCTTGGGATCGTCATTGGGGATGTGAGCGGCAAGGGTGCACCCGCGGCCATCTACGCTGCGCTCGTGAGCGGGATTATACGGTCGCATGCTCCCATCGAACCTGCGCCAGCTGAGATGCTGTCCGCCGTCAATCTCTCATTGGCCGAGCGCCGGATTGAGGCGCAGTTTGTTTCGATCATTTATGCCGTGTGGGATGATGAGCATCGAACCCTGACGGTGTCAAACTCGGGGCTGCCGCGGCCAATCTATGTCCATAACGGCAAGAATTCGGTGATCGAGGCTACCGGGCTCCCTCTGGGCCTGTTCGACGAGGCGGAGTATGACGAGTTCCAGTTCAAGATGAAGCCTGGAGATTTGTTCGTGTTCTTCAGTGACGGCATTCTTGACGCGCGCAATCGCAAGGGAGACATGTTCGGACGCGGGCGCGTGGAGAGAATAATCTCGGAATGCTCGGACAACACAGCGGCGTCGATCGTCGAATCTCTTTTCAAGGCTGTCGCGGAACACTCGGCCGGAGTCGAGACATTTGACGATCAGACCGTGGTCGCGATCCGGGTGCGCGGCGGTGCTGCAAGTTCTTCCAAGAAAAAATGATTAAAGCAGACAAGGGCCTCTCCGAACGGGCGCCGGGATTTGTGTATCGCGAGGGCAAGGGGCGATCCGCCCACGAGGAACTTTATTGCGAGGGAATGTCTCTGGCCAAATTGGCCGCCAGGCATGGCACGCCTTTATATGTCTACTCTTGCGCGACCATTCACGAGCGATACGAGGCGTTTGATCGCGCATTTCGCGAGATTCCTCATACCATCTGCTATTCCGTGAAGGCAAATTCAAACCTGAGCGTCCTGCGATTACTGGCAAAGAAAGGATGCGGATTTGATGTTGTCTCGGGCGGCGAACTGGAGCGGGTGCTGATTGCCGATCGCAAGTCCGCGAAGAACGTCGTGTTTTCTGGCGTTGGAAAGACTCGCGACGAGTTCACTGCTGCGTTGAAGGCCGGGATCCTGCTGTTTAATGTAGAGAGTGAATCAGAACTAGAGGTGTTAGCTGAGTGCGCTGCGCGGTTGCGGAAGACCGCGCCAGTCGCAATGCGGGTGAATCCTGATGTCGCGGCGGACACGCATCCGTATATTTCAACGGGGCTGCACAAGCACAAGTTTGGCGTGCCGATCGGAAACGCATCGGCTCTTTATGCGCGCGCGCGGTCGAAGCAGTGGCTACAGGTGCGCGGCGTCAGCGTGCATATTGGTTCACAGATCACGGACGCCGCGCCATTCGGCGAGGCGATGTCGCGAGTTGCAGAACTGGTCCGGCAACTCCGGGCAGATGGACACACCATCGATTACGTGGACGCGGGTGGCGGGCTGGGGATTTCGTACGACAAGCCCAATGCGGGGGACTTCCCTGCTCACGTGGCGGAGTACGCGCGTCAGCTGTCGGCGCCGCTGGCTCCGCTGAACGTTCGGCTATTGCTCGAGCCGGGGCGATCAATTGTTGGTCACGCAGGCGTGCTGCTGACCTGCGTCATCTACAAGAAGGCGAACAATGGGAAACGATTTCTGGTGGTCGACGCAGCGATGAATGATCTGATTCGACCGGCACTGTACGGCGCCTATCACGAGATCGTGCCGGTAGTGGTTCCCAGTGATTCTGCAAAAGAAATCGTCGATGTCGTCGGTCCGGTGTGCGAGACCGGAGATTTTTTTGCTCGGGATCGCGAGATGGCCGGCGGGGGAGAGGGAGATCTGTTGGCAATCCTGGATGCCGGCGCATATGGAATGGTGCTGGCGTCGAATTACAACACGCGCCCGAGGCCGGCCGAGGTATTGATCAAGGGGAAGACCGTGAAAGTTGTGCGACGGCGGGAGCGGGTCGGCGATTTGCTGCGGGCGGAAATGTAATGCGCTGACAGCGCCTCCCTATCGACTCGGTCTGATTCTGCTGAGTACACTTCCGCAGCGCCGCGGATTCGAACTCTATCTGCTCGCGCGTGAATTTCCCTCGAAATGCCCGCCTGGCAGGACGCAATGAGAGACAATTCTAGATCTGGCGTTCGCCCCACTTGAGTTTGGTGCGCAGGGCGTGGAAGAAATCTGAGCCGGTTCGAAAGAGTTTCACCTGATGTTCGGAGCGGCGGCAGCGGACGCGGTCCCCGTCGCGGAGGTCGAGGCCCGGCTGTCCGTCGAGACTCAGGTAGGCGACTTCTTCGGCATTCCGCAGCAGGATTTCTATTTGGACGGAGTCCGGGAGTACCAAAGGACGATGCGTCAGCGAGTGCGGCGCTACCGGAGTGACCACGAATGCATTCACCGTCGGCACCAAGATCGGGCCGCCAGCCGAGAGCGAGTAAGCGGTCGATCCGGTGGGGGTAGCCACGATCATACCGTCGGCGCGATAGCTGGAGACGAAAACCCCATCCACGAAAAGATCATAGTCGTTCAGGCGAGCTAGCGCCGTCTTGTTTACCACGGCGTCGTTGAACACGTTGTAGGTTCCCCGAACTTCATTGGCGCGCAGCAACTCGCACTGCATGAGCGCGCGGTGTTCCACCGGAGCTTTTCCCTCAACGATTGCGTCGAGCATCGAGTAAAGGGATTGCACTGGAACATCAGTCAGGAATCCGAGCGAGCCCAGATTGACTCCCAGCAACGGGACATCAACTGCAGCGGTCACGCGGGCGGCTGAGAGCAGAGTGCCATCTCCGCCGAGGACGATGACCAGATCGAGGGCGCGGGACGCCATATGCGTCCGCGCGATCACTTCATGGCTTGAGGCCGCGTAGTTTGCCGTTTCAGGATCGATGACGATCCGGTAGTTATGGGCGATCAGCCATTCGAGAAGGTCGGGGAGAATGTCTGCTACAACGGGACGGCCTGGGCGCGAAATGATCGCAGCCGTTTTTTTTGGAGATGATTGGAGGGTCGGCATCAGTCGGTCGAAAGTGTGATTGTACAGAAAAACCTGACCGGCAACAGAGCGCATCCGTCGGCTACACAATCCATGGCAAGCAACTCAGAAAGAAGTTCTGCGGACCCTAGAAGCGGCTGTACAGCAGGAATTCGCGATTGCCTTCTGCTCCCAGGATTGGAGACTCGATCACGTCAGTTTGCAGTGCGCCTTCGCTCAATACCGCTGCACGCACTTTATCGACCGCGCCGTGTTGAGCCACTTCGTCGCGGACAATACCGCCTTTACCCACGTACTGCTTTCCGGCCTCGAACTGCGGCTTCACGAGAACGACTAACGAGCATCCGTCACGATCAGCGGGGAACACCGCTTTGGTCACTGCAGGGATCACCAGGGTTGCGGAGATGAAGGAGACGTCCATGGCAAGGAACTCGGCGGTCTCCGTTAGAGCTTCGCGAGCGAGATAGCGGGCGTTGGTTTTCTCCAGCAGGTGAACGCGCGGGTCTTGACGGAGTTGGAAATCGAGCTGGCCGTATCCGGTGTCGATCGCAATTACTTTTGCGGCGCCGTGCTGCAGGAGACAATCCGTGAATCCGCCGGTCGAAGCGCCAATGTCCGCGCATATTTTGCGGCGAACGTCGATGCTCCAGTGCTCGAGGGCGCGTTCGAGCTTCAGTCCGCCGCGGCTGACGTACTTCAAATCATCGCCCAGCAATCGAATCGAAATGTCAGTTTCAACCTGGGCACCTGCCTTCTCCTGCTTCTGATCATCGACGAGGACCTTGCCTGCAAGGATCAGCGCTTGCGCCCGCTCACGCGATGGAACGAGGCCGCGGTCTACTAGAAGTTTGTCGAGGCGGGATTTCAAAGAGTTCTCATTTGTCAGTTTCAGTTCTCGGTCATAAGTTCGCGGCTTGGAGTTCTGGGCTGCACAGAGATTCTACTCGGCACCACAGCGCAATTTAGCAGCACTCTGTTCGGTGCAAAGTGCTGAAGCAATTCTCGGCAAGACACTTAGCGAGCTACTTTGTACATTTTCCACAGACTTTTCCAAGAATGTGTTGAAAACTTCGGCGAGAGGAATGCAGCCGAGCACAAAACAAAGCCGCCCATCTTTGGGCGGCGTGCTTACAAGTTTCTTCGACAGTTCAAACAAAGCTAGCCGGCAACTTCTTCCAGCAGCTTCTGGTCGATGTCGAAATTCGCGTGGACGTTCTGCACGTCGTCGTGTTCTTCCAGCGCTTCCATCAGGCGGATCATCGTGTTGGCCTGCGCGCCTTCGAGTTTGATGTAGGTATCGGGAATCATACTCACGCTCGACGAAGCAGGCTCAATGCCAGCCCTCTTCAGGGCTTCGAGCATGTCCTCATATGCGGAAGCCGGAGTCAGGATTTCCCAGTTCTCGCCATCGTCAACGGGCTCATCTTCGCCGTTCGCCTCGATGATGATGTTCATCAGATCGTCGGCCTTGGCCGCCGACTTCGGGATGATAATGTCGCCTTTTTTGTGAAACATATACGCGACGGCACCGGCTGAAGCCATGTTGCCGCCGTTCTTTCCGAAGACGTGACGAATCTCACTCACCGTACGATTGCGGTTATCGGTATTGATATCCAGCAGAATCGCAACGCCGCCCGGGCCGTAGCCCTCAAGCGAAAATTCCTCGTAGGTGGCGCCGGGCAGTTCGCCGGTACCGCGCTGAATGGCCCTCTTGATATTGTCGGCAGGCATGTTCTCTGCCTTCGCGGCGAGAATGGCGGTGCGCAGGCGGGGGTTGGAATCAGGGTCGCCCCCGCCGTTCTTGGCGGCGATGCTGATTTCCTTGATAAGGCGGGTAAAGATCTTGCCGCGCTTGGCGTCGAGCGCGCCCTTTTTGTGCTTGATTGTGGCCCACTTGGAATGGCCGGACATGGTTCGACCTCGTCTCTATAGAACTTGGATGGCGCAGGATTCGCCTTCAGAGGAGATCACTGGATTGCCTCGTTTACGGATACAGGCGAATAGAAATTATAGCATGCCGCATCAGAAGTTCCTTGCGCTATCAAATTGGCTCGAAACTGATGAGATGCACTGTATAGGGGGCGGGGAAAGCGCGTGTTAACCTGCGTCAGCTATATCAGCATGCGCCCGTTCGGAACAATGAGTGATCGTCATCGCCGTCAGCGGCGTTTCTTGCAAGCCGTAGCCAGCCTCGAGTTCACAAAAGGCGTATTTGTGCTGGCCATGGGCATATCTGCGCTCGCACTAGTCCACAAAGATCTGTGGCTATATGCCGAGAGCTTGCTCGCGCTGTTGCACATTAACACCGACCGACACTTCGCGCAGGTCTTCCTGGATTTCGCTGACAGTATTACGGACGCGCGTCTATGGGCGGCTGCCCGGATTGCGTTTGCGTATGCCGCGCTGCGGTTTACAGAGGCCTATGGCTTGTGGAGGTGCCGCACATGGGCCGAATGGGTCGCGTTCGTATCGGGCACATTGCTGCTACCGCTGGAAATTCGCGAACTGTTTCGGGGGATCACACTCTTGCGCAGCTTCTTGTTCATTGGAAATGTGGCGATCGTGTTGTACATGCTTTATGTCATCCTGGTAAATCGGCGTGAGCGGAGGGCTGCAGCTTTGGCGTCGAAAGGCGCACCCAATGCGGAGCCGGGACCCCTTTGATCCGGGAAATTCGCAACCCGTAAGCCATATATGCTGAAAACGCATCTGATCTTGCGGAGGTGCGTATGCGTTTCAGCCGTCCAATTGTGCTGGCTTTCTTTCTTGCGGGTATCTCTTTCGCTCAAGACACAAACTTTTCTGCCGGCCCGCAGTATTTGATCACGACAGGGTCGCCGGAGTTTCTGAGGCCCATCGCAACCCCCAGCCTATCGCTGGACGCGCCATTGCCATCTTTGCCGGCCCCTCCGCAGATTGGGCCCTCTGTTACCGGCCAGCCGTATGTTTCCAATCCAGAGTTGCAGCATCAGCCGAATCTCTTTCCTATCTACTACGGTTATCCAGAAGTTCGAGTTGTGGAATTGACATCGAATGTTCCCCTCCGCGAATTGCCGGTGAGCTTCAACGAAGGCGGATTTGTGAATGTGCCGAGCGAACAGTGGCTGCTTCAACATGGCTACGGAGTGACATTGGCCGATGCAGCCGCAGATTCAAGGGCGCACCAGCGTCCAGCGTCACATGTGTACACGAATAAGGACGTCGAACGTCTCCATGACCTTCAGCCGTGATCAGTAAGAAGCCTTTCTCTCAGGCCGCCTGCAACATTCCGTGGCCCAGTTTGCGCGCCTACTCGTGGTAGGCTGATTTCCGTTTCAGTTAATCATGGAGATTCATGCACGATTCCAACCCTTCGCACCTCGATCTGCAGGCCGCCGCGAAAGAAATCATGCTGGAGCATGGTTTCCAGCCAGACTTCCCGCCAACTGTAGCTGAGCAACTGTCGCAATTGAGAGACCATCCACCGCAGGTTACCGCAACCAGTAACGTGCGCGACCTGCGCAGTTTGCTTTGGTCTTCCATTGACAATGACACCTCGCGCGATCTTGATCAGATCGAGGTCGCCGAACGTGGATCGAATGGCGAGGTCAAGATCATGATCGGCATCGCTGACGTGGATGCTTTTGCTCCCCGCGAAAGCCCGATCGATCAGCACGCCTCACGCGAAACAACGACGGTTTACACAGGTATTCGCAACTTCCCGATGCTGCCGGAAGAGCTTTCGACCGGGCAGACTTCCCTGCTGGAGAATCAGGATCGGATGGCCATGGTTACCGAGTTCACGGTAGATTCCGACGGCAATCTGAAGTCCTCGGATGTGTATCGGGCTGTGGTACGCAACAGGGCGCAATTGCAGTACAACGCCGTGGGAGCGTGGCTGCAAGGAACGGCGGCGGCTCCGGCGAAGGTTGAGGGGGGAAGTGATTTGCAGGAGCAGTTGAAGTTCCAGGATCAAATTGCGCAGCGACTCAAGCAACAGCGCGTGCGGCACGGAGCCCTGAACCTGCAAACGGACGAAGTGCATCCACTGGTGCTCAATGACAAGGTCGTCGATGTGGTGAAGCAACAAAGGAACCGTGCGACGGACTTGATCGAAGATTTTATGGTGGCGGCGAACGGCGTTGTGGCGCGCTTGCTGGAGAAGGTGTCCTCGATTCGTCGCATCGTGCGTACGCCCGAGCGTTGGGATCGCATTATGCAGTTGGCAGCGACGAATGGAGAGAAGTTGCCTGCGCAACCTGATTCGAAAGCCCTTAATGATTTCCTGCTGCGCAGGAAGGCTGCGGATCCGGATCACTTTGCCGATGTCTCCCTGGCAGTGATCAAGTTAATCGGTCCGGGCGAATACGTTTTGGAGCGGGCAGGGGAGAATTCAACCGGGCACTTTGGACTGGCGGTGCAGGACTATACGCATTCAACCGCTCCGAACCGGCGGTTTGCCGACGTTGTGACCCAGCGTTTACTGAAGGCGATGCTGGACGGCGGAAAGGCCCCGTATTCCGATGACGAACTGTCGGGCATTGCTGCGAACTGCACGCAGAAGGGGGACGCGGCCAGGAAAGTGGAGCGGGAGATGTCGAAACGGCTTGCCGCTGTGGCCATGCAGTCGCGGGTGGGCGAAGCGTTCGATGCCATCGTCACGGGCAAGACCGATCATGGGACCTTCGTGCGCGTGCTGCAACCGCACGTCGAAGGGATGCTGGCACAAGGCGAGCAGGGATTGGATATTGGCGACAGGATCCGGGCTAGGCTTATCCGCACAGACGCACAGCGCGGGTATATTGATTTTGCGCGCGCGTGAGCGTCGCCGAGCTTTCGGAGAGTAGGTCGAATTCCGCGGACTACGTTGCAAACCAAGGTTTAGAGTGGGGCACTCTTAATGCGCCGCCGCCCAGGCCATACCGTCAGGTTCCGATCCGACGTCGATTCGGCCCTTCAATTCAAGCGAACTTAGATCGATGACTGCGATGTAATTGTCGCGAGAGCAGGCGACGAAGACTCGGGAACCATCCGGCTGCATTTGGATGCCGGCGGTTCCGTGGCATAGATGCATCCGCTTAATTTCTTTTTGCGTGCGGACATCGAGTACAACGAGATCTCCGCTTGCCAAGCTCGAACTGAAGACGCGCGAACCATCGGGAGTGAACTTCAGCCGATTAGCGCCCTGCAGGTTCACGTTCAATGTTGAGGCAACCTGGTTGCTCGCGGCGTCAATCACTGAGATGGTGCCGTCCTTCGCGTTGGCCACCCAGATTTGCTTCCCGTCGGGAGATACGTCAAAGCCTTCCGAGCCGTTTCCAACTTTCACGACAGTTTCATTCCAATCTCCGCCGGGAGGCTGTATCTGTCCTCCGGGACCGAAAGGTGGCGCACTCGGATACGCCGGCGGCGCCGGCGGCGGCATCTTCTCAATGATGCTGACGGTACCGGAGTTCACGTTGGCGGTGATGATTCGCTTCTGATCGTCTGAAACGAAGATCATGTGTGTGCGGTTCTGACCGGTGCCGAGGATGAAGTCGATCTTCCTCGTGGTAGGATCGTAGCTTCCGACTGCCTTTGCTACTTCGGCGGTGAACCAGACCTTCCCGCCCACGAAAGCAAGGCCGTGCGGTCCGCGCAGAGCGCCAAGGTCGATCCCTGGAAGGGGCTTCTGCTCTTTCAGATCGATTACAGCGAGTGAATTGTACGCACCAAAGCCATAGTTTGAGACATAGGCGGTGCTGCCGTCAGTGGAGGCGATCACCTCATGCGGATCGTTGCCCACCGGGGTCTTCGCGAGGACTTTCAAGGTTGAGGGATCGACGATCGCGAGCGTGTGATCGCGCTTGCTTAAGGCCAGCAGGAATTCCTTCGGAGTGGACTGGGCCACCAAAAAGCTCCCAAACAACAGGTCTGCAGCACAGAGGGCAGAGAGGATCACGGCGCACAAATTCGGCTTTGGCATTTGAATCCTCGTAGAACATTGGCGATGAAAAGGTTTTACTAGGGTCGTCGCGACAGCAGCGCTACTTCTTGCCACGCATTGCCGCCCTTAGCTCCGCGACGATCTCTTCGCTGGCCCGGATTGCGGCTGCGTGCTGGTCCACGGGGAATGAGATTGCGCCGACACGGGCATGGCCTCCGCCGCCATAGCGCTCGCAAATGCGGGCGAGATTTACCTCTGGTTGCTGCGAGGCCCACGGATTTGATCCCACGGACACTTTTACCCTGAAGCTACTCTTGCTGAGTCCGACACTATAGACCGACTCCGGATGTAGGTAATACGGGATGAATTTGTTATAGCCTTCGAGATCGTGATCGCTCACATCGAAGAAAATCGTGCCATCTTTGCATTCGGTGCGCTCTTTGAGGATGCCGATCGAGAGTTCGTGGCGCTTTAGCAATGGCGGGAGCAGGGGTGCAACAAAGGGCTCTTCCAGAATGTCTTTCAAGGCTTTCGTCGCCAGCAGCGGAATAAGGTTGGGGACGAATCCGTGGTCTGGCGCGGACTCGATTACCATGGTGAGTTTCATGGCGGGAGCTTCCATTTCGACCGCAGTCTTGGCGTCGGGATACAGCGCACCGTCGATGATGTCGGTCCAATGAACGAGGTCTGCCACCGATGACGGATTAAAACCGAAGCGCTGCTGCGCGATCATCGCGATGAAGCTGGTGCAGGACTTGAAATCGGGATCGTAGAACTTTCGGTTGCTCTGGTCCTGCTCGAAGTGCTCGGCATCAGCGGGCGTAAGGAATGCGCTCTCATGGTGATCAAACCACCAGGTGATTTTTGGTGAGCTCGAGTACTTGAAGTCGACGATGGCATTCTCGTCGGCATCGAATTGCGCCTCATCGAAAAGGGCCCCGGCGCGGTGGACCAGCCCGGTGAACTCGAAGTGGGCATCATCGCGGATGCGCTCGCGGTAAAAGCGGGAAAAGAGCGCAGCGGAGGAGGCTCCATCGAAGCACTTGTCGTGGTAGAAAACCCGAACTCGCAATCGTCCCTCAATCGTGCATGAATTCCGGACGCGAGCGCTGGCACAGCCCGACTCACGTCGCGGTTAAAAGCTAATAGGATTGACAGCTTGGGAGAAGAAAGTCAAGGGCAGGTATTTTGAGTGCGAACGGTTTGTGGCGAAATTCCCGCTGCCAACGCGTCAGGCATGGCTGCCTTCACATATCTGACGCATTTCTCAACGCTGGATTCGCTAAAAAAGGCCGCTAGGATTCCAGCCCACATCGCCAAAAGGCAGCGAAGACGAAAGAGCGAGTTCGTTCCTCTGGGGATGAACTCGCTCTTCAATACCGGCAAATCGAGGATTACGCGTTCGCCTGTTTCTCGGCCAGGTCACCGATAAAGGGCAACTTGTACATCTGGCCAGCGTTAGCCTTGATCAGCAGAATCACCCACACCACGAGACCTCCGATGGCGAGCGCCATCCAAAGGAGGAATGCCACAAGGTGCCCGAGAATCGGGATGAAGGCCAATACAGCTGAAAGGATCATCAGCGCGATCCAAAAGGCTATCCAGGCGGCATGAAAGAAGATGTTCTGCCACGCGTGGAAGCGAACAAACCGGTTCTTGTTGTAAGGTTCGATCACCAGAAAGAGTATCGCTGGAATGATCGTGATGTAGGCGAGCATACCCGCGACGTTGTCAGCCATGCCGCTTCCGGTCGAAGCGGTGGTAGCAACTGCGGGACCGCCTGCTGTAGCGCGGCTTGAGCATGCCGCACACATGGTCGTACCGTCGGCAATCTGTGCACCGCACCCACTGCAAAACGCCATAAGGAAATTCCTCCGAGTCAGTTCAAAGCGGTTTTGGAAAGGTCGCGAGCGTTCCGCCCCAAAACGCGTTCGCGGCAAGGTACCAAAAATAGCTCGGACAAAGCAATGAACAAATTGGGCAATCACGGATGGCCGAGGGCTGGATAGGCCGGAATGTGCACACATGCGAACGCGCGCGTGAGGCTATTTTCGAACGAGCGACCACAGCGGGCCGATTGCGAACACCTACGGGAACCATTGCCGATACTATGGTTCCTGGGAGTCAGCCGCACACAATAAGGCCTGCGGTTGGAGGCACAATGGCGACAGTATGCCCAGCATGCGGGAATGCGGTCGGCGCGGATGAGACATTCTGCCGGGTGTGTGGCAGACAGCTAAAGGTTGCCACCGTCACCGCCGCTCCGGGAGTTAGTCCGGCCGCGGGTGAGACCAGCGGCAAAGCCATAGCGAGCCTGGTCTTCGGATTGTTTCTCTTCTTTTTTCCATTTTCGATCGTTGCGATCATATTCGGCCATTTGTCTCTCTCAGACATAAAGAAGAGTGCGGGCCGGCTGACGGGACAGGGACTGGCTATTGCAGGATTGGTATTGGGATATGCGGGAGTGGCGTTCATTCCCATTGTGCTCATCATTGCCGCGATTGCAATCCCTAATCTGTTGAGGGCCCGGATCGCCGCGAATGAATCCTCGGCGATGGCGGGAACGCGAACGATCATGGCCGCGGAGATGTCATACGCAAGCGGCCATCCAGACGAGGGTTTCACGTGCTCGCTCTCGAATTTGGCCAAGGCGGACTTGATTCAGGGAGCTCTAGCTCAAGGACAGAAGAATGGCTATGCCTTCGAGCTCAGCGGATGCAACCAGGAGTCGAACGGGAGATCTGAACATTACCAGGTGCTGGCCTATCCGGTTCGGAAGAACCAGACTGGAATACGAGCGTTCTGTGCTGATGATTCGGGAGTGCTCAAAATGGATGCAGCGGGTTCGGTTCAGAAGTGTTTCGAGAGCGGGACAAACCTCAAGTGAGAATCCATCGCTAACAAGGAGAACCTGAATGTTCTGTCCTCAATGTGGAGCGTCCAATGCTGACAATGCTGTTGCCTGTGTGCAATGCGGCCGAAGCCTGCAAGCGGGCACAATAGCGGCGACTCCCTTACCTGCAACCGGGGTCGTGATCCCGCCGGGAGCAACGGTGCCGAATTATCTGGTATTTGCAATCCTGACGACCGTGTTTTGCTGCCTTCCGACCGGGATCCCGGCCATCATCTATGCGGCCCAAGTGAATGGAAAATTGCAGGCTGGGGATTATACCGGCGCGCAGGCTGCATCCGGCAATGCCAAGATGTGGTGCTGGATTTCGTTTGGGCTGGGCCTGGCGAGCGTTGCGGTCTCTATGTTGCTTTTCATGCTTGGAATTTTGGGTAATTTGCATCATCACTAGGTTGACGAGAATGCGCAGGAGTCACTTACTTGCCGCCGCTCTCGTGACGGCCTCGGTGGGCGCCGTAACGTTGTGGTTCTTTGATCCGGCGAGTTCGGGTGTGTTTCCGGCCTGTCCGCTGCGGTATCTTACCGGGCTGTATTGTCCGGGGTGCGGATCGCTGAGGGCCATTCATCAGCTGTTGCATGGGAATTTAGCGGCGGCTTGGGCGATGAATCCGCTGGCAGTTGTTCTGCTGCCGTTTCTCAGTTATGAATTGGCTTCGGAAGCCTTGTCCGTCTGGCGCGGACGTGGGCTGCCGCAGATGTTCCTGCCTGCCGCATGGATCTGGGGTCTTTGCGCGGTTATTGTGTTGTTCGGTGTCGTGCGGAATTTGCCAGTACATCCGTTCGATTTGCTGGCGCCGGGAGCCATGTTCAGGCCGTGAAATCCGGTTTCTTCCACTGAAAGTCACAATCCCACCCTCGCGCTAAAAGCGCGTGACAACGCTAGTGCCGAGACGCCAACTGCACTCGCATTTCGATTTAGGTTGGGCGAACGGACTCGTCTTTCTTGCGGCAGTCCTCGCAGATTCCGTAGATCTGGAAGGTGTGGCGGGTGGTGAGGTAGTGGTACCTGCGGCCGATCTCCTGCTCAAGTTGCCCGACTTCGTGCGAGAAGAATTCAACTGAACTGCCGCACTCGGTGCAGACCATGTGGTGGTGGCTGCGACGGTTGTACTGATGTTCGTAACGCGCGATGCCGTCATGGAACGCGACCACACTTGCGAGACCACATTCAGCAAGAAGTTTTAAGGTCCTGTAAACGGTCGTGTAACCGATGCGGGCGTCTTTCTTCTGAACCAAGCGGTGCAATTCGTCCGTGGAGAGATGGTCGCGAGTCTCGAGAAAGGTGCGCAGAATGGTGTCGCGCTGGGCAGTCTGTTTCAGGCCGACATCTTTCAGATGCCGATGAAGAATATCCTGCGCTTCGCGGACCATCTGGCGTGAGATGGTGGGCTGATCGTCGATGCGTTTCTGCAGCATTGGCGGGCTGAGTAGCGAGTCAGAATATCACTGGAGCATCTTGAAAATGAAATTCGTTTTCAGGTGCCGCCAGCCCGCCTGGAATACAATCGAAGTTTCCCATGACCACTTTGGCTGAAGTCGGCGCACCTCGTTCGCATCGTTCCCGTCTTCTCAGGGGTCTTTTCTGGCTGGCGCTGGCGATTGTGACTGTTGTTGCAGCAGCAGTCGGTTACGCCTACAGCGCTGCGCATGCTGCGCTTCCGCAATTGGACGGAACCGTGACCGTCAAAGGTATCGCAGGCTCTGTTACGGTCACGCGAGACAGCCATGGGGTGCCGACCATTCAGGCGGGGAATTTTGACGACCTCTTCTTCGCACAGGGGTATGTGACAGCTCAGGATCGGTTGTGGCAAATGGACGTGATCCGGCGAGCGGGAAGCGGGGAATTGTCGGAGATCCTGGGCAGCGATACCTTGGAGTTCGATCGCGAACAGAGAATCCTGGGTTTACGCCTCGCGGCAAGGAAGTCGCTCGAGATATCCGACGCGCGCGATCGAAGCTTCTTCGAGGCATACGCTCGGGGCGTAAACGCCTACATCGAATCACACCGCGACCGGCTGCCGATTGAGTTCCGGGTTCTGCGGTATTCGCCGAAGCCATGGGTGCCGGAAGACTCTGTCGTGATCGCAAACCAGATGGTGAAGGACTTGAATTACCACTACTTCTTCGATGCCTTGGGGCGCGAGAAGATTCTCGCGAAGCTGGGGCCGGAGTTGACGGCTGATTTATACGTGAATCGATCGTGGCACGACAGGCCGCCTACGGTAATGAAAGAAGATCTTAGCGACGCAACGAACAATGCATCGGACTCGGATGATGAGGACGAAGAGGAATCTCCGGACAACTCCGTTACCAAGAGCGGTGCGTCAGTTCCGTGGGCCGAGATTCCGCCGGTGAGTGGATCGAATGATTGGGTTATGTCCGGGGCGCATACCGTCACGGGCAAGCCACTACTTTCGAATGATATGCACCTTGGCCATCAGATGCCCAGTTTGTGGTATGAGGCGCATTTGCGATCCGGAGCGTTGGATGTGGCCGGAGTGACGCTGCCGGGTATGCCATACGTCATCGTCGGGCATAACCAGCGGATTGCGTGGGGCTTCACGAATGTGGGGCCAACCGTCACTGACGTCTATATCGAGAACTTCAATTCGCAAGGTGCGTATCAGACTCCAAGCGGCTGGGCGCAGCCAGAGCATCGGATCGAAGTCATCCATGTAAAAGGGCAGCCCGATGTGAATGTTGATGTGAAGATCACCCGTCACGGCCCAATCGTCTCGGAGTTGGTCCCCGGAGAGACACGGCAAGTGGCTTTGCGATGGACGCTCTACGACGGTCTACGCATTCCATTCTTCGACGTGAATTCAGCGCAAAAGTGGGAGGAGTTCACGAAGGCGTTTTCGCAACTGGTCGCGCCCGGGCAGAACGTCGTCTATGCGGACGTGGACGGCAACATCGGTTATCACGCGACCGGCAAAGTTCCGATTCGTGCGGCTGGAGACGGCAGTCTTCCAGTCAGCGGCGCCGACAATGCTCACGAGTGGGTCTCGTACATTCCGTTCGACAAATTGCCCACGGTTTACAATCCGCCCTCCGGCATCATCGCCACCGCTAACGGAAGAATCACGCCGGATAGCTACCCGAATTCAGTGAGCATGGAGTGGGAAGCTCCCTGGCGGACGGCACGCATTTACCACGTGCTCGAATCGGGCCGGAGGTTCTCCGCAGCCGACATGCTCGCGTTGCAAACCGACATCCATTCGGAGCCGGATCAATTTGCCGCAGAGCGTTTCGTGTATGCGATCGACCACTCGCCGAAGGCATCGCCACGGGTGAAGCAGGCTGCGGACCTGATGCGCAGTTGGGATGGCTTGATGCAGGCGCCCTCGGCGGCTCCGACCATTACCGAGAATTCAATTCAGAAACTCGTGTATCTCCTTTTGGAGCCCAAACTGGGTGGCGGATCTGCGAACTCAAATCCTGAGGATGCGGGCTTGAATTGGAAGACGTACTCATGGGAGATGAGATCGGTGTGGCTGGAGAATGTTTTGCTACATCGTCCGAAACGCTGGTTGCCGGAGAAGTATGCCAACTTTGACGCGCTACTTACCGCAGCGGTGGATGCAGCCGTAAGCGATCCGAAAACGCCGAAGGACTTGGGCTCATGGCGGTGGGGAGACTTCAACGCGGTGGAGATTCAGCATCCCATTCTCGGGAGAATTCCCATCCTGAAGCTCTGGTCGGGGCCTGGGCTGAATCAGCAATCTGGCAGCGGATACACGGTAAAGGCCGTCACGCGACATCACGGGCCATCAGAGCGATTTACAGCAAACCTAGCCGACCTGGACCAATCGACTCTCAATATCGTCACGGGAGAGGGCGGGAATTTTCTGAGTCCCTACTACATGGACCAATGGCCGTACTGGTATGGGGGGACGACTTTCACTTTGCCGTTCAGCGAGCAGGCGGTGCAGACGGCGAAAGCGCATACGTTGATCCTGCAGGTGGGAAGATGACATTCAAGAGCTGCAAAGTTTCAAACACAAAGCCGCAGGTGCTCGGAGGCTCGAGGTTTTGTGGCTTCGAAACTTTCAAACCTCTGAAACTTCAAACCTGCTTTTCTAAAAATAGTCGATTGCCTTCACGTCGCCGATGTAGCCGGTGAGATTGATAGTGCCTTGCGGGAGGAAGTCGTTGACGAGCGGAACGTCTTTGGTCGTGTCGTAAACTCGCAGCGCGCCGCCTTCCGCCACGTATTCAATATTCCTGCTAGTGAATCCCTGGAGACCGTTGACGTTGCCATTCTCGGCCGGAATCAGCACTGAACCGTCCGCGATCTTGTAGATCGAGAGGCAGCCTCGGACTTCACCGCTGGGATTGTTAACATCGCCAATGTTGGTGCAGTCATGCGCTCCGATGAAGAGTTGCCCGTTCGTAGTCATATCCATGCGGTGATGGAAGCCGTCGGTAATTACTGCGCTGCTGGTGACAGTTCCCGATCCCAGGTCGACTACATCCAGGCGTCCGCAGGTCGTGGCAGCAGTAGTTTGCCCAGTGCATGCGTTATTGGGCGCAAGAGCGGGCGTGCCGGCGACGTACAGCATCGAACCGTTGAGAAACGCCATGGTGGCGCCCTGCACCGGAATCGTGCTGGTAACTGTGAGGCTGCCCAGATCCAGAACGGCGACACAGGCTTGAACGACTGTGTTGGGATCGGGGCCGCAGGTCAGCGGATTCGGCCCAGCATTAAATGTTCTTCCGCCACACTGTGGGCCGCAGTTGAGAATGTACGCGTTGTTGCCGCTGACCACAGCAAAAACGGGGCGGCTGAAGCTGTTACTGGTCAGGATGGTGCAGACCGAATTCGGCGGGTTGGTGTAGCAGTTGGTATCGACTGGCGGTGAAGCAAGTGCAGGGCTGAGGATCGTTACCGCATCGGAATCATTGCTGAACACCAGCAGTTGACTTCCATTCGAGTTCGCGACTACGGTCTGCGCTCCGGCAACGGCAACTGTGGTCAGGCCCCCATTTTGAAAATTCATAGCCTCAACGGCGCCCTGAAATGCGAAACCGCTGATCACAGCAGTAGGGACAGCCGCATACCCAATAGGTGAGGGGAGCGGGACCACCATGCTGGACGTCGGTCCGAGAATCCTGACGGTGCCAATGGTGCTTTCTCTCACCGTGTCAACGGCAGACACACTGTTCGAGCTGGCATCGAAGGCAGCCACTATGTTGCGAGTTGGCGATATCGCCATAAGGCCCGGCGAGCCACCACTGCCCAGGGGACTCACTCGCGCGATAGTGTCATTCGTGCCGTTGATAAAATACAGGGCGCCGAAACTGCTGCCACTCGAAATCCCCTGGGATGCGAGAACTCGCTCGGTGAGGCCACTGGGATGCGCCTTGGTTCCACTACCTCCGCACGAACTGAAATTGACACAGGCCCAGAGTCCTAACGCCAGAGCGAGGATACGTTTGGTCAAACGACTAGCTCCTAAGAACATGAAAAAGGGAGATTTATCTGCGAAATCGTGGATTATAACAGACCGGCAATGCCGTCCCGCTGGAGCGCCGATCGTGTTTAGCAATTTATTGACCCGACGAAGATGCGCAGAATGGCATTCATCTTGTATTCTCAGCAATCATGGCGAGCGATTTTCTTTCACGTATTAAGCAGTCCCCGGTATTGTGCGATGGCGCCATGGGGACGCTGTTGTATGAAAAAGGCATTTTCATCAATCGCTCGTACGACGAACTGAATCTTTCACAGCCCGATCTGATTCGCGGCATTCACCACGACTACTTGCAGGCCGGGGCCGAAATCGTTGAAACGAACACTTTCGGCGCAAATTTATTTCGACTGGCGCGGCACAGCCTGGCGGACAAGGTACTCGACATCAATCGTGCGGGTGTGCGGCTCGCCCGGGAAGCCGTTAAAAGCTTCGATGTTTGGGTTGCGGGTTCGGTTGGCCCGCTCGGAACCAGAATCGAACCTCTTGGAAAAACCTCGTTTCAGGAGGCGCGCGACGCTTTTCGGCAACAGATCGCAGCATTGGTCGAAAGCGGAGTTGATCTGTTAATTCTGGAGACGTTCGGATACCTGGAGGAAATCCACCAGGCGATTCTGGCGGCCAGAGATGTAAGTGTGTCGATTCCGGTGGTGGCCCAAGACACCATCGATGAGGATGGAAACTGCCTCGATGGATCGGACGCAGAAACCTTCGCACCGAAATTGCAGGAGTGGGGCGCCGACGTCATTGGCTGCAATTGCAGCGTGGGTCCAGTCGCGATGTTTGAGACCATGGAGCGAGTCAGGGCAGCCACTTCCCTTCCCTTGGCGGCCCAACCGAATGCAGGCATTCCACGGTCGGTGGATGGTCGGAACATTTATCTCTGTTCCCCTGAATACATGGCGAGTTATGCGCGGAAATTCGTCGGAATTGGAGTTCGTCTGGTGGGCGGCTGTTGCGGAACTACGCCGGAGCACATCCGGGTGATGAAGACGGCACTTCGGGTGGGGGAAGCTAGAAGCAGGACGGCGTCGGCACACGCAACTGGGACTACGGCACAACCGAAGGCCGTTCCGGCGGTGCCTCTCGAAGACCGTTCGACTCTGGGGAAGAAGCTGGCTTTGGGCGAGTTCGTGACGATGGTCGAAGTTGTGCCGCCGAAGGGCATCGATGTCGGAAAGGAAATGGACGCGGCGAAGTTCCTGAAATCGGTTGGAGTCGATGCCGTAAATATCCCGGACAGTCCACGCGCATCGGCTCGCATGAGCAACCAGGCGCTGGCGCTGCTAATTCAGCGCGAAGTCGGCATTGAAACGATCCTGCACTACACCTGCCGTGACCGGAACGTGCTGGGAATTCAGAGCGATCTGCTTGGGGCCGCCGCCGTCGGAGTGAAGAACCTGATCTGCATAACAGGGGATCCGCCCAAGATGGGGAACTACCCTGATGCTACGGCGGTGTTCGACGTGGATGCGATTGGTCTCGTGAACATTGTGCATGCACTCAACCGGGGGCTGGACCTTGGGGGCAATCCGATTGGAATGGGGACGGGCTTCGTAATTGGCGTCGGTGCCAATCCGGGGCTGAGCGATCTGGATGAGGAGATTCGGCGTTTCGAGTTCAAGGTGCAAGCTGGAGCGGAGTACGTCGTTACGCAGCCGGTATTCGACTTGCGGCTGCTGGAGACGTTCGTGAGGCGCATTGAGCACTGCCGTATTCCAGTCGTCGCCGGAATTTGGCCACTGGTGAGCGTGCGCAACGCGGAATTCATGAAGAACGAGCTTCGCGTTTCAGTCCCCGATTCCATTCTGGAGCGCATGGCGCGGGCACAGACGCCGGACGCCATTCGTGCCGAAGGCGTGGCAATTGCGCGGGAGATGCTGCAGGCGGTGCGTCAGACTGTCCAAGGGGCGCAGATTAGCGCTCCCCTGGGACGTTATGCCTCTGCGGTTGACGTTCTGGAGGCACTTGGGACCCAGCCGGCGTCAGCGTAAACGTTCCCGGTCGGATTCGGGAAGGGCTATGTCCTTTACATTCGATATTCATGAAAAAATCACTGGACATCGGAACCAAACAGTTGCATTAAGATAGAGAGACGGAGCGAATTCCCGTTGGCCAAGTTTGAAGAGTGTCTCCAGCGACTGGAGAAGATTGTTCAGGAACTCGAAAAGGGAGAGGTTCCCTTGGAAAAATCCCTGACGCTCTTCGAAGAAGGTATGCAGCTTTCGTCGGCTTGCCGCAAGGAGTTGGAAGAAGCGGAAGGAAAGGTCGAGATTCTGCTGAAGAAAAACGGGAAGCTCCAGGCCGAACCTTTCGAGCCGCTGACTGAAAAGGCGCAGACGCGCCGCTGACCTTTCGCTTAAGTCCGCGGTCCGAAGTTTCACTATAGCTGTCTGTGGAGTTGAGCTGTTCCAGCCGCCCCGCAGCCCTATCTGACGTTAACGAGTGCCGTTGACGATGGTTGAAGATCGGGGGATCCATGGCTCAAATTGTAGTTGTCCTCGAAAGAGACCCCAACCTGGCCCGGTCCATCGTCGGTGGACTTCGGCCACACTTCTCGGTACACGTAACCCGCACCCGCGAGGAATTACGGGATACCCTGGTTCAAAATCGCCCTGAAGCAGTCGTGCTCAACATCGAAGCTTCCATGCTGACGGATATCGCGAGTCTGCGTCAGGATTTTCCAGATATTGCGATTGTCTGCACGCACCGCATCCCGGATGAGGAGATGTGGATGGCCGCCCTCGAAGCAGGGGCGAGCGATGTCTGTCCGTCCGACGACGTCGGCAATGTGCTGATGTCAGTTCTACGCAACACTGGACTATCGCGAGCAGCCGCGTAACTCATTTTTCCTTTTCACGGGGACGCCTTTGCGCGTCCTTTTTCATTTTGCGCGGCTACTAGACCTGTCTCAGGCAGGGCCGCGCACCGCTGCTATACTGCCTCGGCATGCTCAGGGAGACCATGGAAGAAGGACAGCGGCTGACCGATGCCGCGCTGGACCGACTTATTCCACGGGAGACGCAGCACCCGGTATCGATCCACAAGGCGATGCGACACAGTGTGTTCGCCGGGGGAAAGCGGTTGCGGCCCATCCTTTGCATGGAAGCGGGCCGGATGGTGGCCGGAATGCTTCCCACAGGCATTGAAGAATTAGGCGCCGCGCTCGAGATGCTGCATACCTATTCCTTGATCCATGACGATTTGCCGGCGCTGGACAACGATGATCTTCGGCGGGGGCGTCCGACATGTCACAAGGTCTTTGGAGAGGCAACAGCTATTCTTGCGGGGGACGCTCTGCAGACGCAAGCGTATGAAGTGTTAGCGAAACTCCGGTGCCCTGCTGAGGCCCGCGTCAGAATCATCGAGGAGATCGCGAGAGGAACTGGCACCATCAATGGAATGATCGGCGGCCAAGTGGTAGATCTCGAGGCCGAACATTCGCGGCCCACGCCCGAGATGCTGGAGTACATCCATCGATCAAAGACGGCAGCGCTGATTACATCGAGCCTGGTGAGCGGCGGAGTGTATGCGCTGGCTAACGAGACTGAGGTTGCGAAGCTGCGGGCGTTCGGACTAGCTATCGGGTTGGCATTCCAGATTGTGGACGATGTTCTCGATGTGACGCAGACATCCGAACAACTCGGAAAGACTGCGGGCAAGGATACCGCTTCGGAAAAGGTTACTTACCCGGCATTGTTCGGCGTCGACGCATCCATCAAGAAAGCAGACGCACTTGTGAATGATGCATTTACGGAACTGGAGAGCTTCGGCCAGCGATCCGAGACGCTGAAGGACTTGGCGCGGTTCCTGGTAGAACGAAAAAAGTAACCCGCTGGCCATGAACCACAGAATGCTTTAAGCATACGGGCCCAATCCCCGGTCGCCTTTTTCTATTGTCGTTGGCGGAACAGCGGATGCAATGTCTGTGCAGGATTTCGTTCTTGCCTTTAGAATTACCCCACGGCGATGGAGTTCGCCACAACCGCCTGCAAGTCAGGCTGATAACTCCTACAGAATTGAAATCTCTTTTTGTAGGAGTACCTCCAGTGAAAGACTTCCTCGCGATATCTGTAGCGGCAATTCTGGGAGCCAATCTCCGATACATTCTGGGCCGTTTGGCCTTACGGGAGTTCGGCCCGATCTTTCCCTACGGAACTCTTATCATCAACGTTGTTGGTAGCTTCATGGTAGGAGTATTTGTGATCTGGACTACCGAGCGGGTGTTGGTCGATCCCAGATGGCGGTTGCTCGTTGTCGTGGGATTTTGTGGATCGTTTACGACGTTCTCCAGCTATGCATTTGAGACAATGTCTTTTCTTGAGCAGGGCCAGTGGGGACTGATGCTGGCCAACATTTTCAGCAACAACCTGCTGTGCCTGGCTGCAGCGCTCGCGGGAATGGCCGTGGCGAGAGCGCTCTGAGAACGGGATGCCTCCCACGCTCCACACCGAACGCCTCACGCTCCGTCCTTATAGCCCGGCAGACATCCCTGAATTGCTGCCATTGATCGGCACGCGAGAAGTCGCAGCAACGACACTTCGTATTGCGCATCCGTACAGCGAGCAGGACGCAAAAGCATTCCTGCACCTGACCAGGGATCCCGACAAGATCTGGCTTGCGATCACTCTGCGCAGCGATGGACGCCAGATTGGCGGGATCGGTTTGCGTGTCGATCCGCAGCACAAACATGCGGAACTTGGATATTGGCTGGGCATCGAGTACTGGGGCAAGGGCTACGCGACCGAAGCGGGACGGGAGATGATCCGCTACGCCTTCGAAGACTTGGGTATGCATCGCATCTTTGCCAGCCACTTCAAACAGAATCCGGCGTCGGGACGCATTTTGGAAAAGCTGAGAATGCGACACGAGGGCTGCCAGCGCGAACACCTATTGAAGTGGGGGCAGTTCGTAGATTCTGAGCTCTACGGCTTGTTACGGCAGGAATGGGACGCAGGCGAGTAAAATGCCAGGTGCCATGGCAGTGCAGGTCACGATCTATCTGAACGAAGCGGACCAGTGGCATCACCGGCCGTTACACATGGAGATCCTTACGTATCTCCGGAAGGCGAATGTGTACGCGGCTACGGCGATGCATTGTGTGGCGGGATTCTTAGGACGTCAGAGCGTGGAGACGGCACATCTCGCTGAAGTCGGGGGGAAGTTGCCAGTGATCATCATCTTCGTGGATACCGATGAACATGTGAACCGAGTCCTCCCGACGCTGAAAGAAATGGCCGGCCGCCGGCTGATCGTGAGAGAGAACGTGGTGTTGGAGCAAGGTAATCTCGACTGAAGATGTCTTCCCTACAGTTCACTAATCCTCTGGACATTTTGGCAATTGCCGCGCATCGCGATGATGTGGAGCAGACATGCGGCGGTACCTTGCTGAAAGCCGCGCAGCGCGGGCACCACACCGGAATTCTCGACCTTACGCGAGGTGAGATGGGAACACGCGGCAGCGCTGAAGACCGCGCGCGCGAAGCGGACGATGCCGCGAAGATCCTCGGAGTCGTGTGGCGGCGGGCGCTCGATATTCCCGATGGACGCGTGGAGAACACCTGGGAGAACCGGCTTAAGGTCGCGACCGTCATTCGGGAGACGCGGCCGCGGGTGGTGATTCTGCCGTACTGGAAGGGACGGCATCCAGATCATTACACCGCTTCGATTCTCGGATACGAGGCTTGTTTTCTCGCCGGCCTGGCGAAGCTTGATTTGAAACAACTAGTTTCAATTGAGACGAGCGCTGCGGAGACGGCACGCCTCCGCAACAGCGCGCAAGATGCCGACCCTGCTTTGCTGGGCCCGCATAGGCCCTTTAAGATCGTTTACGCCACGCTCTACTACGATATTCGTCCTACTTTCGTTATCGACATCAGCGATCAGTTTGAAGAGAAGTTCGCTTCGATACTCGCTTATAAAACGCAATTCGGGAATCAGGAGGCGGGCAAGGACATCTTCCCTGCTCAGGAAGAAATTCGCGCGCGAGTCGAGTCAATGGCACGCTTTTATGGCGGCCTGGGCGGCGTAACGTTTGCCGAGCCCTTTCTGCAGAAAGAGGTCGGATTGGTTGACGATTTATTGGCCATTCCCGTGAAATCCATTTAGCATTGTCAGACTCAATCCCTCAGGAGACTGTAACTATGGTTCGTTCTGTATTTACATTCGTGTTTTCCCTTGCATTAGCTGCCACTGCGGCTGCGCAGACCGGCACCTGGCAGATCGATCCGAACCATTCTTCTGCCCAGTTTTCGGTGCGCCACCTCGGCGTATCGACCGTCCGCGGAGCGTTCACGAAGGTGAGCGGAACGGCCCAGTACGATACGGCGGACCCGAGTAAGAATTCGCTGGATGCAACCATCGATGCAAGTTCTGTGGATACGCGAGTTCAGATGCGCGACAACGATCTGCGCAGTGACCATTTTCTTGATGCGCAAAAATATCCGACCATCACCTTCAAATCCAAGTCGGCAAAGGCGGCGGGAGATGGCAAGTTGCAGATCACGGGAGATCTGACCATTCATGGGGTCACGAAAGAGGTCGTGCTCGATGTGGATGGACCTTCGGCACCGATTAAAGATCCGTGGGGCAATCAGCGCATCGGCGCCTCTGCTTCCACGAAGATCAACCGCAAAGACTTTGGCGTGAACGGCGCTCCGGGAGTGGTGGGGGACGACATCAGCATCACTATTGATGCGGAGTTGATTCAGCCAAAGGGTAAGTAAGCGGCGGCGTGCGAAGCTGCGCGTCCGCTCAGATTCTCGCGGATTCTGCGTTAGCATCGAGGCCATCGAGGCAACCTACAACTCGCCAGGGAGAAGCGCAACATGGGCAAGTTTATCTTTGGTCTCATCGTTGGATTGGTAATCATCCCGCTATTCGTTTACTTGTATTTCTCGACAGGCATGGCACCGGTAGCGACGAATGCCGCGCCAATGCCGTTCGAAAAATGGTTCGCCGGCATGGCGCTGCACGCGGGAATGGGCAAGGCAGCGCAGCAGCAGCCTCCGGTTCCGGCGGACGAGACAAATCTTTCGGCGGGTGCGCAGGTCTATCGAGACCATTGCGCGGTCTGCCACGGACTACCGTTAACGCCTCAGACGCCGATCGCAAAGGGAATGTATCCCGATCCTCCGAAGCTGATGGAGGGCAAGGGCGTGACGGACGATTCGCCAGGGGAGACATACTGGAAGGTGAACGGCGGCATCCGCATGAGTGGAATGCCCGGGTTCCACGATTCGCTTTCGACAGACCAGATGTGGCAAGTCAGCCTGCTTTGCGCGAATGCCGACAAGTTGCCGACGGCCACGAAGACAATTCTGGTGTCGGGACCAGCTGCAGCGACAACTCCCGCACCTGCTACGACTACACCGGCAGCCCCTGCAACTCCGAAATAAGGAACGGACATCCAGGATTTCAGGCGTCCATCCCGGACGCCTGTTTCGTCATCCTGCGTTCACTCGTCTCACCCGCTGGTAATCTCCGGGTCATTTCGCGTGCATGCTATAGTGCGTTTTCACGATGGGATCGTTTCTCTTCTTCGCGTTTTCGTGGTGGGCGATTCTGCTGCGCGTCATCGCCATCGTTCACTTCATCCGTCGGCGCCCGGATTTCTTCTGGATCTGGGTCATCCTGTTTCATTGGATCGGAGCGTTGGTTTACATCTTTGTGGAAGTCATTCCGGATGCCGGGCTGCTGCGGTCCTCCTTCCAGGTATTTCCCCGGCGGCGCCGGATTCATGAACTGGAACGCGCGATTCTCGACAATCCTTCTGCCGGGAACTACGAAGAACTTGGGTTGCTCTATCTTGATGACCATGACTACGCGCGCGCACGCGCCTGCTACGACAAGGCGATCTCATCGCGCACCGACTCTGTCGATCCTTTCTACAGGCGAGGCATCGCGGAAGTTGAACTAGGGGATTTCGCCGCGGCGGTGCCCGATCTGGAGCGCGCCGTCAGCGCCGATCCCGATTACGACTTTCATCGCGGGAAAGGTTTGCTGGCGTGGGCGTATGCACAAACGGGGCAGACGGAGAAAGCCAATGCCATGTTCCGCGAAGCAGTGCGGATTTCGACCATCTCGGAAACTTACTATCACTACGCGCTGTTCCTGCAGTCGCAGGGCCGGAATGCGGAAGCGCGCGAATGGGCAAAGAAGATTCTCGACAAGAAGGCGACCATGCCCGGCTATCTGAAACGCCGGGAGCGGCCATGGTTCCGAAGAGCCAAATCGATTCTGGGGCGCTTGCCGGCCTGAGCCAGAGCCCACCATGTAAAATCAAAGAAGTGAGTATCTTCAAGCCTGGCATCAAGCTGCTGGCGACCGATATCGACGGCACCCTGCTGAATCCGCAATTCCAGGTATCGGAAGGCGATTTGGCCGCATTGCGGCGCGCCTACGCTGCGGGAATCGAGATCGTACTGGTCACTGGCCGAAGGCACTCTTTCGCCCTGCCCATTGCACTGCAACTTGGCTTCGACTTGTGGCTGATCAGTTCAAATGGGGCGGTGACCCGATCGCTGACCGGAGAGACTTTCCATCGCGACATGATTCCAAGGGAGACTTGCCGGCAGCTCGTCACGTCGATGCGAGCGTTCCGCGGGAACACCGTTCTGACATTTGATCACGAATCGAAGGGCGCGCTGGTACTGGAGCATCTGGATGAGATCGGAACCAGCATCCGGAAGTGGCTTGAGAAAAATATGGCTTACATCGAGTTCGTGATTCCGATCCAGAACGCGCTGGTGAAAGATCCCGTGCAGGCAATGTTCTGCGGCACGCTGGCGCGCATGACCGATGCCTTGAAAACGTTGAACGCCTCGGGGCTGGGCAGCAAGATTACCGTGCTACGGACGGAATATCCGGAGCGAGATCTGTCGATGATCGACGTACTGAACACGGGCTGCTCGAAAGGACATGCGCTCGAGCGGTGGGCGAAGTACAGAGGCCTGTGCCGCGATGAGGTCATGGCCGTCGGTGACAACCATAATGACGTCGAGATGCTTGAGTTTGCAGGACATCCGGTTATTATGGGAAATGCATGCGCCGAACTGCGGGACCGTGGCTGGAAAGTTACGCGCGGCAACGACGCCTGCGGGGTCGCGGCGGCAGTAGAGTTGGCGTTAGGCGAGATGCCAGCCACGGAGACTGGTTGGGCTGGTGATCCTCGGAAGATTTCTTCACTTACATGAGTGTCTTGAAGCGATTTCGGAGCGCTGCATGGATCGCCATTGTTATTGCGGCTCTTCCCTGCTTCGCCGGCGAGGTCGCGATTCTGAAGAATGGCTTTTCGATCCGGCACGAGCGACACGAAGTCGTAGGAGACGTGACGCGGTTGTACACGAGCGTGGATGGCTCCAGCTTCGTGGATGTGCCGACAGCGCAAGTCGATCACTTTGAAGCCGTACCGGATCTGCCTTCCCCGGTCCCATCGCCTGCCAGTTCCAGGCTGGCGGTCTCCGGGCCCACCGCTTCCTATGCAACTGTTCGAGCCAGCGGCTCCCGCATGTTTCCGGCCGCACCAGCTCCTAATATTACCGAGGTCGTCAAGGATGCGAGCGGGCGATACCAGCTGGATCCGGATCTGGTCGACAGTGTCATCAAGGCGGAGAGCGGATTCAACGTCCGGGCAGTGTCCCCGAAAGGCGCGCAGGGATTGATGCAGCTGATGCCGGGAACGGCGTCGCAACTGGGCGTGCCGAACGCATTCGATCCGCGCGCGAATGTAGACGGGGGAACGAAATATCTTCGAGAGCTCCTGGAGCGCTATAACTTCGATCTGGTGAAGGCCATGGCAGCCTACAATGCGGGCCCGCAGCGGGTGCAGAAATTCGGCGGCGTGCCTCCGTACTACGAAACGCGAGCGTATGTGGCGAGGATCGTCCGAGACTTCAACCAGAAGAAACTCGCACAGCAGAAAGCGAGCGCGAAGAGGAACACGGCCACCGCTGCCGATGCCAAAAAACGGATCTCCAATCCAAAGAACGCTTCCAAAAAAACAGAACAGCCGAAAACGACTTCGCTGAAGAACTAGCCTACCTCTCGGGCCTGGATACCTGTCTTGAACCTCGATCATTATGGCATCGAAATCGCAACTGAGATTCGTTTGACCCTATCCCCCCGCTCATTTACCTTGAGAGTTGCCGCTGGCCGAAGTCCGGTGCTACTGGTTGCAGCGTAACGTTCAGCCCATTCATGGATAAGAAACGTATTCTTGCCACCATCGTTGGGCTTCTCATCCTGATCATTCTTGTTTACCTGCAATACCGGCATTGGCGTACGTTCGATTGGGGCACCTTCTGGAGCCAGACGCATCGCATCAAGAAGATGCACGTTTTCCACGGCATCGCGCTCATCTACATTGCATACATCATGAGAGCCTGGCGCTGGAAGGTTTTCCTGAGCCCGGTGCGCCCCAGGACCAGAACCTTGGATATGGTATCGCCGACCCTGGTGGGATTTACCGGACTGGCGCTGCTGGGGCGCGCGGGAGAGTTCATCCGTCCATACTTAATCGCAAGGCGCACTGACCTTCCAGTTTCATCTCAGGTCGCGGTGTGGGGCGTAGAACGCATTTTCGACATCGGTGCGTTCACGGTCCTGATGTTACTCGCGATTTTCTTGCCCAGTGCTCTGCCCTCCATCCCCCATCCTGAATACTATCTCCGCTTTCGCGAACTGGGATTTATTCTGACTGGTCTGGTAGCAGTGACCACGATCGCGGCAATCGTGATTCGGCGCAACGGAGAGAGGGTAGCCACTTGGGTTGAGCAGAGATTTTCGCACCTGCCAAAGATCGGTCATAAGCTGGGGGACAAGGTGCGCGAATTTCATATGGGACTCGACACGATTCAGGGTCCCATTGCAATGCTTCTATTGACGGCGGTATCCGTCGGGATGTGGTACGTGATTGCACTCGCGTATCACGAAGTCACGCATGCTTACGGAGTCGACGCTCTGGAAATCCCTGTGTCGCAGCTGTTGATCCTAATGTTTTCGAGCATGCTGGGATCGATGCTGCAGCTGCCGGCTGTGGGCGGAGGCTCCCAGATGGCAACCATAGCGACGCTCTCAAGCGTCTTTGATGTGCCTCCGGAGCTGGCTGCGAGTTGCGGAATTCTGCTATGGCTGGTGACGTTTGCGGCAGTCATTCCCTCGGGACTCATCCTTATGCACCACGAGAGACTGTCACTGCGAAAACTCTCAGTCGAAAGCCATCAGAAGCAGGAGTGAGGCCGACCATCCGAGCGACCCTCGTTTGTTGAAACTTCATCGAGATCTTCAACCAGAAACGCCCGCACGGCTCGTGGCCCACTCAAGGCCGACTTCGTTGAGGCGCACAGTTCTCCCCTTGCGGTGTCTTCGCGCCGTTAATTTGAGGGTGGCCCATTCAAGCCTGCTTTTGGCTTGAGCGGGGCAGCAGTTCCATGCCTGGCAGCAGGTCGATCGAATACAGTGAAGCAAGATCTCCACAGGTCACCTTGAAGAAAGAAGCCACCAAGCCTCCGGCTCGCAACTCCTGCAGCAGCAGGCCGCTTCGACGATCATCGAAATCTTCAACCAGGAACGCCCGCACGAGACCCATCGGCCCCAAATGTTGTCACCTATGTAACCGGTACAGCCTGCTACCCATGTGTCCGAGTCGGACATATTGAAAGTGGAGGCCCCGGGCGGAGTCGAACCGCCGACCAACGGTTTAGGAAACCGCTGCTCTATCCACTGAGCTACGGGGCCAATGCAGATGAGAGTGGAACTTCATGCGATTCTGTAGAATGCCAAAATCTGGGGGAATCCACACAATTGGTCGAACTAAGCGGCTCTCATCCCCATTTTAGCAACTGCGGCCCGACCGGTCTTCATGGGAGCGTAGGTGACTTAAGACGCTTTCCCTTCTATTCGCGCGCGGTGCTCCGCCTTTTTTTGTTCGATCGAGAGAACCCGGCGTCCAAGCCCTGCGAGTTGAGCAAGTTCGTCTTGGATCGCCACCAGCCGCTGCTGTCTTTGGCCGTGCTCGATCTGAGCTTGTGATTCGTTCCGATTTTCCCGTCGATACTGAGTATTCGACTCTTGAATCTGAGCGATCTCAGCGCGAAGGGCCGTAATCTTTTCCCGAAGGACAGCGAGGTGATCCATCCATCGAGTTTAGCTCATCTCTGGTATTCGCGTTCGCCCGGGCGATGTGTTCGCAACTGAACACTGGCTGCACAGCCGCTGAAGCACTATGATCTTTCGGATAAGGAAAGCCTTATGTCCCACACTCCCCTTGCTGCTGAATTGCGCCGAAGTTCCCGTGTCCCGTTGAAGATCGTGATTGTGGCCCAGGGTCTCAGCGACCCAATTACCTGCGAGGGCGAGACAATTGTTGTCAACCGCCACGGCGCGCTGATCTCAACGGCGCGCCCATTGCGAGTCGGGATGAAAATCGAGATTCACGTCATTCTGACGGACAAGCGTGCTCCCGCAGAGGTCGTCTACGTCGATCCTGATCGGCCTCGTGTCTGTGGAATTGGTCTTGCGGAACCGCAGAACATCTGGGGCCTTTCATTTCCGCCGGATGACTGGTACGAAAATAGAGACCGACACTGAAATCCTGCGCGCTGCTCAGATGTCTTCCGTGTGTGCCGCACGAGTGAATACTCTTAACTCCGGTGACCCAGGCCACACAAACACTATGTACGTACTGACGGAAGTGAATGGAGCGAATCCTCCATCCTGGCTTCATGCCCTTAACGTAACGACTGGGGCTGACAACATCGATCCTGTTGGCGTGACCGCACCCAGCCGGGATCAGGCCCACCAGGCACTCAAACTCACCGCGCCTACGATCGCTAATGGACACGTCTTCGTACCGACAGCAACGGAACTAGATGTTTGGTCTGCTGAACCGGTGAATGCAGCGGCTAAGCGGCGTTGCGGGTGTCTTCTCCAATTCCCGAATGGAATTGCAGAAATCTGAGCACCTGGCCTCGAGAAAAGATTCCTTGCAGTTCCCCGTTTGAGACCACAGCCAACTGGTTGAGATTTTCCCGTGCCATCAATTCCAGCGCTTTCAGCGCGGGCATCTCTGGGGCCACCGAGCGAAGCTGACTCAGAGGCCGCATGATGCTCTGCACACTGGTCTGGTCCCAATTCGCACGCGGCACTCGTACAGTATCGTTGTCCGTCACTAACCCGGCAATGTGATTACCCTGAGCGACTAGAAAGCACCGGGTCCCGCTGTGAACAACGTACTGGTCTACAAAGTCCCGTACGCTGATATAGCTCTCCACAGTGCCGCAGTCCCGCTGCATAAGGTCGCTGACGGAATGTTCACGAAGCCCGACCACGATTCCCACCTGGGTGTAACTGCTACGCGCGGCATCGAGCAGGAACCAACCTATAAATGCCATCCACAGGCCGCCGACGTTCGCGCCGACGAAAAAGCGAAAGAATCCGTAGAGAATGAACAGCCCCGCGACAACCTGGCCCACCTGTGCCGACAGCTTGGTTGCGCGCTGCGCGTCTTTGTTGACCCACCAGATGATCGCGCGAAGTACACGGCCCCCGTCGAGAGGATATCCTGGGATCATATTGAATCCCGCGAGCGCCAGATTGATGTAGCCAAGCCATAGCGATATTGCCCCGATCGGACTTACAGGCTCGGTCCCCTGAAAACTTCCGGTGAGCCGAGCGAGGCCAACCAGGATCCCTCCAATAACGAGGCTCGTAAGCGGGCCCACAACGGCGATCCAAAACTCGGATTTCGCGTCTGAAGCCTCGGACTCGATCTGAGACACCCCTCCAAGCGCAAACAGCGTGATCGCACGAACACGCAATCCCAGGGACTTGGCGACGAGCGAATGGGCTAGTTCATGCAACAGTAGGGTCACAAAAAACAGGCAAGACGTGACGATCGCCGCCACCCAAATGATTGACTCTCCCCACCCGGGTTGCAGCGCACGGAAGTGCGATGCGAGGGAAAACGCGATCAGCAGAGCAATAATGAACCAGCTGTAATGCAGGCCTATTTGGATTCCTGCTATACGTCCGAGCTTTAGCTGCGACCTCAACAACGTTCCTCGTATAAGCGTTGGATGCCGAAGAGGGTTTTCCCGGAGCGCAACGAACTAGCGGCGTGTCAGCGCTGAACCTATTGCGTAGCCGGAGAGAAAAGTAACGGCACCTGCAACAAGTGACGCAATTCCGAAGTGCTGGCGCACGTTGTGCTCCAGGCTGAGTTGCGCTTTCGCCTTATCCACCTTGCCAATGAGTTCGCGTGCAGTCCGGTGAATGCGGTCGCGCTGCATCAGAGCGCGAAGTTCCAGACTGTCGGTGGAAACTGCGCTCATGACGCACGCCTCGTTTCTTTCTCCAGCCAAACCTTGTCGCCGCTGAGAACCTGCATGGTCTTAACCGGCATCAATGACCGCTTGCTGACTCGCTGTTTGGCCAAAAACGCCGCCGTTCCGCCCGCCATGCACCAGACAACGCCAACGATGAGAGCTGCAAGGAACCACCGATAGGGATTGTCTCCGAATACTGCCGCCAACAATCCCACTAGCGCAAAGGAAAACAAGAAAAAGGCCGTTGCAAGAAAGATTGCGCCTGCTGCGCCCAGGGGGAGTGCGGATTTCATGACCTGAGTGCGCTCGCGCAACTCATTCCGGAAGAGTTCAATGCGAGTCTGCGCGAACTCCTGGAGTTCGTTCTTCATGTCCGTGAGGATCTCGGACAAGCTGCGGCCGTTCCCCGGAGCGGAATTCATGTACGTCGAGACCTTAGGACTGCCAGGGTAACTCCCAAGGCGAAGGCGGATCCGGAGATGACGGCGAGAGCCGGCAATGTACGTTCTTCCCGGATGCGTTGCGCCTGCTGCCGAAGGTTGGCCATTGCTGAATTGGTGGACTTTTGCGAGCGCCGGTAGGCCAACTGCAGACGAGACTTCACCTGGGATTGGGTGCGGCCGAGCCATCTACCTACGGAGACGGAGGCGCGGCATGGGACAGGTGCGTAGGATGTCAATTCCCTGCTCGGCTCAATGGCAGGATTCTGGGCGAATGGTTCGGGGTTTAGGCTCGGAACTTCACCGTCATTCATGGTCTCCCTCCGCTTGGTTGATACCGCACTGGCGGAGACTCATCTTCTAGCAGGAACTCGCGCCCAAATGTCAACCGCAGCTAGGATGCACCACCGTTTTGTCGTGTTGTCGGCCAATATTGGTCGAAAGGTTCTATCGCTTGGATGCTAGGTCATCGAGCGCCAGATTCAATTCCAGTACATTGACCCGAGGCTCGCCGAGAAACCCGAGGTCACGTTTCAAAGTATGCTTCTGAACCAAGTCACGTATCGCGGCTTCCGAAAGCCGTCTTTCGTGCGCAACCGCACGAATCTGGAACTCGGCAGCCGAGGGGGAGATTTCCGGATCAAGTCCGGACGCGGAGGTCGTAACCAGATCCACTGGCACGGGCTCCTCTGGATTCTCCGCACGAAGAGTAGCTGCATCGGCGCGAATGCGGTCAATCAGCTTTCGATTGGTGGGACCCAGATTTGAACCCCCTGAGTTTGCCGCGTCGTATCCACGGCCCGCCGCAGAGGGACGCGGGTGAAAGTACCTTGGCGAGGTGAACGGTTGCGCAATGATACGAGACCCAATGGTTTCGCCGTTTCGACGGAGTATCTGGCCATTCGCCTTGTCCTTGAAGAGAATCTGGGCAAGCACTGTGATGGTCAAGGGATAGACGATGCCAAGCAAGATGGTCATTGCCAGCGTCATCAGTAACGCGGTAATCAGATTCTTCTTCATGGGACTCCTCACGCGAGCCTTAGCGCTGTAATCAGCACGTCGATAACCTTGATACCGAGAAAGGGCGCGACCAGCCCGCCGACTCCGTAGATCAGCAGATTTCGCCGCAACAGCGCTTCGGCGTTCATAGCGCGGTATTTCACCCCGCGAAGCGCCAGCGGAATCAACGTGATTATGATCAGTGCATTGAAGATCACAGCTGAGAGAACAGCCGATTGTGGTGTTTTCAACTGCATGATATTGAGTGTGTTGAGAACGGGAAACGTGGCCGCGAACATCGCCGGAATGATGGCGAAGTACTTCGCAACGTCATTCGCAATCGAGAATGTCGTGAGCGCCCCGCGCGTCATCAATAGCTGCTTCCCAATTTCTACGACTTCAATCAATTTCGTGGGATTGGAATCGAGATCGACCATGTTTCCCGCTTCTTTAGCAGCCTGCGTGCCCGTGTTCATTGCCACTCCGACATCAGCCTGAGCGAGTGCCGGAGCGTCATTGGTTCCGTCGCCCGTCATAGCGACGAGTTTCCCTCCCGCTTGTTCATTGCGGATGAGCTTGAGCTTTTCTTCCGGTGTAGCCTGAGCGAGGAAATCGTCCACCCCGGCTTCTCGCGCAATTGCCGCAGCCGTGAGCGGGTTATCACCGGTAATCATCACTGTGCGAATCCCCATGGCGCGGAGCTGCGCGAAACGGTCGCGCATACCGCCTTTGACGACATCCTTCAGATGGATAACACCCATCGCCTTACAATTTTCGGCAACCACCAGAGGCGTTCCGCCCGATGACGCAATGCGTTCGACTGTGGCCCGAACTTCTGCTGGCATGCCTCCGTTATTGTTCGTCTCAATCAGTTTTGCGATGGCTTCGGCAGCGCCTTTGCGAATCTGACGCCCATCGAGGTTCACTCCTGACATGCGGGTCTGGGCCGTGAAGGGAATGAACTCCGCTTCGCGCATTCCGAATTCCCTCCCGCGCAGGCGGTACTTCTCTTTTGCCAGTACTACGATAGATCGGCCCTCCGGCGTTTCGTCTGCGAGCGAAGAAAGCTGAGCCGCATCGGCCATGGCAGCTTCAGTCACACCCGAAGCCGCAATGAATTCGGTCGCTTGCCGATTGCCAAAAGTAATGGTCCCGGTTTTGTCGAGTAGAAGCGTGTTCACGTCTCCGGCTGCCTCAACCGCCCGGCCTGACATCGCGAGAACATTGTGTTGCACCAGGCGATCCATCCCGGCAATTCCAATGGCCGAGAGCAATCCGCCAATCGTCGTTGGAATCAGGCACACCAGCAGCGAAACCAGTACAAACACGGTCTGCGGCGACCCGGAGTAGATTGCAAGGGGCTGCAGCGTCACCACGGCAAGCAGAAAGATAATGGTTAAGCCGGCTAACAGAATGTTGAGCGCAATCTCGTTGGGAGTCTTCTGCCGCGACGCGCCTTCGACCAGCGCGATCATACGGTCAAGGAACGTCTCGCCGGGGTTCGAAGTGATCTTTACTTTGATGTGGTCGCTGAGAACTCGCGTCCCCCCCGTAACCGCATAACGATCCCCCCCGGCTTCTCGAATGACCGGTGCGGATTCTCCGGTGATTGCAGATTCATCTACTGACGCAACGCCGTCGACGATTTCTCCGTCACCGGGAATCAACTCGCCAGCGGAGACCGAGACCAGATCTCCGACGCGCAGCCTGGCGCTTGGAATTTCCTCGAGCTTGTCGTTCCCGCAGTAGCGGTTGGCGATCGTTTCCGATCGCGCCCGGCGCAGCGTTTCCGCCTGGGCTTTGCCCCGACCCTCCGCCATACCCTCGGCGAAGTTGGCGAACAGCACCGTGAACCACAGCCAGAGCGTGATCTGCAGATTGAAACGGAAATCCTGATGCGGATGAACCATCAGAAGCGCCGTCGTGATGACACTGCCGATCTCCACCACAAACATGACGGGATTGCCCATCATGTTGCGCGGGTTCAGCTTCAGAATCGAGCTCCAGGTTGCGCTGCGAACCAGTTTCAAGTCCCAGATTGATCTATTGTGGCTTGCCATATTTTCAGAAAGTCTTCCCTGCGTACATCAGCAGATGTTCGAGAATCGGTCCCAGGCTAAGCGCTGGGAAGAAAGTCAGCGCGCCAAGAATCAGGATCACGCTGATCAGCAAGAAAGTGAACAAGGGGGTCGTAACAGGGAACGTTCCCAGCGACGGCGGCACATACTTCTTCTGAGCAAGATTGCCGGCGATCGCCAGCATGGGGATGATCATCAGAAACCGGCCAACCAGAGTAGTGATGCCGATCGCCCCGTCGTACCAAAGGGTGTTGACGGTGAGTCCCCCGAAGGCGGAACCGTTGTTGCCTGCCCCTGAGACGAACGCGTAAAGAATTTCGCTGAGCCCGTGCGGCCCCAAGTTCAAGATCTCAACCGTCCCAAAGTTCTTAACGACCGAAATTCCCGTCAGCGTCAGAATGATCAGCGGAAAGACGAGTGCCACGAGCATCGCCATCTTCACGTCGTAGGCTTCGATTTTCTTCCCAAGGTACTCCGGTGTGCGTCCCACCATCAGGCCCGCGATAAAGACCGCCAGCACAATGTAGATCAGGATTCCGTACATGCCGGAGCCAACCCCGCCGAAGATGACTTCGCTCAGCATGATGTTGACGAGCGGCACCAGGCCGCCGAGCGGCGTGAACGAATCATGCCAGCCATTAATCGCGCCGCAACTAGCGTCCGTGGTGATGGTCGCGAACAAGGCCGTGTTCGCGATTCCGAATCGCGCCTCCTTGCCTTCCATGTTGCCGCCGGCCTGCGTGCTCGACACCTGCTGCGTCACGGTTGCTGGATACAGGGGGTTTCCGCGCGCCTCAGCCCAGTAGGTTGTCGTCACTCCTGCCAAAAAGAGAATGGCCATGGCAGACCAGACCGCCCATCCGTGCCCCGGAGAGCCAGTCATACGGCCGAGTGTGTAAGTCAGACCCGAACCGAGGGCAAAGATGCAGAACATCTCGATGAAATTGGTGACTGGAGTGGGGTTCTCGAAGGGATGAGCGCTGTTCGCGTTGAAGAATCCCCCGCCATTCGTTCCCCACTCTTTGATGATTTCTTGTGAGGCAACCGGACCTTGCGCGATCGTCTGAGTGGTTAGGATGTCCATCACAGGCTTCCCACCGGCGTCCACAACGGGTTTCCCGTCGGAGCCGATTCTTTGCACTTGCTGCGGGTCCAGTAGCTTCACTGTGTCATATGGTTTCAGATTCTGCACCACGCCTTGGGAGACCAGCAGTACTGCGCCAAGCACCGAAAACGGCAGCAACACCCAGAGGCAGCACCGAACGAAATCAACCCAGAAATTTCCAATCGTCTGCATCTGCCGCCGAGCAATGCCGCGAATGAATGCGATTGCGAGAACGATGCCGACGGCAGCAGAGGCAAAGTTGTGAAACGCCAATCCCGCCATTTGCGTGAAGTAGCTCATCGTGGCCTCGCCCGAGTAGGCCTGCCAGTTCGTGTTAGTCGTGAACGAGGCCGCCGTATTGAAGGCGAGATGCTCAGGTGCAACGCCCGCAAGATGCTGCGGATTGAACGGCAGCATGCCCTGAACGCGCTGGATAAGATATAGAACGAGCATCGAAACCGCGCTGAATAGCAGCATCGAGATCGCGTACTCGGTCCAGCGCATCTCGCGCTTCTCCTCGACTCCGGTCACGCGGTAGATGACGTGCTCGATGGGGCGGAGCACCGGATCCATGAATGTCCGCTCACCCGCGAACACGCGTGCCATGAAAACCCCAAGTGGCCTGGTGACGGCGAAATTCAGGGCCAGAAACACAAAGATTTGCAACCAGCCGTTGATCGTCATTTCAGAATTTCTCCGGGCGCAACAATGCGTAGAAGAGGTACATCGTGATCACTGAGCTGATGATGAGCATGATGAGCGATTGCGTGTCCATTTCCCCTCTACTTCAATCGGTCACAAAAATGTACGTATGCGATCGATGCTGCGAAGAATGCGACCGTCACTGCGGTCCAAAGAATGTCTTGCATGTCGGGACTCCAAGACCACGCTTGGATACAGTAAAAGCCAGGAGCCGTAAGAGCAGGATGAAGAGTTCATAAAGAACCCATAAGGGTCCCAGCAGGAGTGAACTCGTTCTAAAACTTCGGAAAAGAAAGCGGGCGGGTCCCCGGACTACTCACCGGCTTCGAAGCGGTAGCCAACCCAAGGCTCGGTCAAGAGATAGCGGGGAGACGATGCATCTGGTTCGATTTTCTTGCGTAACTGTCCGACGAAGACTCTTAGATATTCGACCTGTTCCGTACTCTGGCCACCCCATATGGCTCCGAGCAGTGTCCGGTGATTGATGACCTTACCTGGTCGACGCGCCAGATAAACGAGGAGTTCAAACTCTTTTGGAGTCAGCCGCACTTCTTGCTGCCGGACTGCCACCTTGTGAGCCGCCGTATCGATGCGGAAATCTCCTATCTCAATGACCGGGTCCGATTCGCTGCCAATCGGGACGCGGCGGAGATTGGCGCGCACTCTCGCCAACAGTTCATTCATTCCGAATGGTTTGGTGACGTAGTCATCCGCGCCTGCATCAAGTGCCTCCACCTTCTGCTGCTCTTTGTCGCGCACCGACAGGACCACGATCGGAACCTGCGAAATAGCTCTCACGTGTCGCGTCAGTTGAATGCCATCGATCGATGGCATCGAAAGATCGGTGATGATCAGATGCGGTTGCCAGTCTTTCATGATCTCGAGCGCCATCTCACCGCTATTCGCGACGCGTATGTCGTAGCCTTGCGCGGAGAGACTGGTGCGAAGCACGCGCGTGATTTGCGGTTCGTCGTCGACCACCAGAATGTGGGGATGATCCGCCATCAGCGTGCCTCCTGACTCACGATATGCACATCCACCGACGGCGATTCGCGAAGGAATTTCTGGATAGCGGAAAGATACAGGTATCTCTGCCAGCCAGTGCGCGCCGAGCGTCCGAAGATGACCTGCGTGATGTGGTTCTCGCGTACCAGCCGAGCGATGCCTTCCGCGATGCTTCCGCCTGTGGTCCGGACGAACTGGGCGCCGAGATTCTCGGCAAAGCGAATGTTTTCCGCCAACGTTTTCTGGTCTTCCGGGCGAGTATCGCGGCCTACGTCGATATAGAAAACGAACAAGTCTCCACCGATTGCTTGCGCCATGCGTGATCCGCGGGCAATCAGATACTGCGCCGCAGGGTTGGAACTGACGCATACTCCAATGCGTTCCCGCACCGTGTGCGCCAGCTGCGTTCCATCTTTCTCCAGGAATGCGTCGAGACTGCGGTCAACTACCCCCGTAACCTGGCGCAACGCGAGTTCGCGCAGTGCAATCAGATTTCCGGGGCGGAAGAAGTGCGACAGCGCTCGCTGTGTTCGATCCATGGGATAAATGTCCCCCCGCTCCATCCGCTTCTGCAACGCCTGCGGGGTCAGGTCGGCAAGCACGATCTCGTCAACGAGCTGCATAACCCAGTCCGGTACCGTCTCGCGAACCTGCACACCCGTAATCTGCTGCACGGTGGGGCCCAGACTCTCCACGTGCTGCACATTCATCGTAGACAGCACATCGATTTTGGAATCGAGCAACTCGATTACATCTTCGTAGCGCTTGCCGTGTTTGCTGCCTTCAATATTCGTGTGGGCGAGTTCGTCCACAACTACAACGGACGCTTTGCGCGCCAAGATCGCGTCGACATCCATCTCGTCAAAGATGGTGCCTTTGTATTCGAGCTTTCGTGGGGGCACGCGCTCCAGTTTTGCAGCGAGTTCCGACGTAGCCTTGCGCCCGTGACTCTCGACCACTCCGACAATCACGTCTTCCCCGCGGCTGGCACGACGAATCGCCTCACTCAGCATGCTGTAGGTCTTGCCCACACCCGGAGCGTAGCCGAGAAAGAGCTTGAAAATACCCTTGGATTTTTCTGTTGATATTTCGTTGAGCCAGTCGTCTGGTGTTTTGGGCATCCGCAGCCATTCTCGTTCGCAGCCTGGTAAAAGTCACCCCCATCGTACAATGCGGGAGTGAAGACCAGCCCTCGCACACAGGCTGCACGTTACGCCTTTGTCATTGCAGCAGTGGCTGCAATCACTGCGCTGGCTTTCCGTCCGCATGTGAATCACACAACGGTTGCCCTGATGTTCCTGGTCTTGGTGCTGCTCACCTCGGCGTACTGGGGACTCCGCTATGCCGTCGTGCTCGCGTTGAGCGCAACCGCCGCATTCAACTTCTTCTTCCTACCTCCTGTTGGAACTTTTACCATCGCGGAGCCCCAGAACTGGATCGCACTTATCGCGTTTCTCGTAACTGCTTTGGTGGCCAGCAATCTCGCCGAACAAGCCCGGCGCGAAGCGGAAGGAGCGACGCAGCGCCGGAGAGAAGTCGAGCGACTCTATGCGTTAAGCCAGAGATTGCTCGCATCCGAAAATGTACTCGAATTGCTGAATGCATTGCCAAAGTACTTGCAGGAGACGTTTTCGATTGGTGGCGCAGTCGTCATGGCAGCGGACCACCCGGTCGTTTACCGGTCCTCTCTGGACGTGAAATACGAGGAGAGTGTTCTGCGGTCAACTTTGCTTCGAGGCGAACCTATCACGCAATCCGGCGTTTCCTATGTACCATTACGCCTCGGCATGAGGACTCTCGGAGCACTGGGCGTGACCGGAGATGAGATGTCCAGGGAGACTCTCGACGCTCTCAGCAGCCTTACCGGCCTGGCAATCGAACGCGCACGGGCGCTGGAGGCCCTCAGCAAGCATCAGGCAGAGCAAGAGCACGAACGCCTGCGAACCGCGTTGCTGGATTCCGTGACGCACGAATTCAGAACACCCCTGACTTCCATCAAGGCAAGCGTCACGGCTTTGCTGTCCGGTACCGGTCTGGACGATCTGGCCCGGCGTGACTTGATGGCGGTCATTGATGAAGAGACGGATCGGCTAAATCGACTAGTGGGAGAGGCCGCCGAAATGGCACAACTGGATTCTGGGAGATTCAAACTTGATCTCGAGCCGCATTCGATTACGGATGCGATCGAACCTGCTATGCAAGATGCCAAGGCGGTGCTCGAGCGTCACCCGGTTGACGTCCCTGCAGCCGATGACAAGTTGCCAGGGGTACGCATGGATCTGCAGCGCATTCGCGAAGTGCTCATGCACCTTCTTGAGAATGCGGGCAAGTACTCACAGCCTGGAACTCCGATACGCGTGAGCAGCGAAGTGGAAGGAAATTTCCTGGTAACCAGTGTGGCCGACCGCGGGCCCGGTATCGATTCATTCGAGCAGTCCCTGATCTTTGAGAAGTTTTACCGCGGCCAACATCAGCGCTATACCGCGCCGGGTACCGGCATGGGATTGGCTATAGCCAAAGTTATCATTGAAGCCCACGGAGGAACCATCGCAGTCGTGAGCCAACCCGGCAACGGCTCGGTATTCTCTTTCAGCTTGCCTGTGGAGACAAGCACGCAGGCCTAAACACGCGTCCGAGATACTGGGAGGCAACCACCGGTCTCCCGCAATGCAATGACGACTTACAGAAAATCCTGCAAACTCCATTTTTTCGCGTTTCATGTATAGCACTTACGTTTGTCGCGGCGCCGGCTGGGCTACAATTCAGGGTGCTTTCCCGATAGAGCAAGCAAATTCACGTGCGCTCAATGCGCTTACGTTTGATAACTTCCTATGACAGCTCAGATAGCAGCGGGTACAGCTTCGGTCCTCGATAGCAAGAAAGTTTTCTACAATCGCTTTCTGCTCATCGTGGCGGGCCTGGGTGGGCTGCTCTACGGAGTGGACGTCGGGATCATCGCCGGCGCGCTACCCTATCTTGAGGCAACATCCGGGCTCAATGCCGGACAGCTTTCGATCGTTGTCGCAGCGGTGTTGTTGGGTAGCGTGATCTCCACGCTTTTTGCAGGTCTACTCGCCGACTGGATGGGACGCAAGTCGCTGATGACCGTCAGCGGCGTCATGTTCGTTATTAGCATCCCGATGATCGCGCTATCTCACGGATATGGCCCGCTGGTATTCGGCCGACTTCTGCAAGGCGTCAGCGCAGGCCTCATTGGCGTTGTGGTTCCTCTGTATCTCGCCGAGTGCCTGACTGCTTCGAATCGGGGCAAAGGCACAGGAATATTCCAATGGCTGCTGACGCTGGGAATTGTTACGGCAGCGCTCGTGGGGGTGTACTTCAGTTTCCGCGTGGACCAGGTCGCGAAACTAGGGGATGCCGCGAAACTGCTGGCGTTCAAGGACACGGCGTGGCGCGGGATCTTCTGGGTGTCGCTGCCTCCGGGGATCCTATTCGTGATCGGCAGCCTTATGGTGGCCGAATCTCCACGGTGGCTGCTGCGGCGCGGTAAGAAGGAGGCGGCATACGCCGCGCTGCTGCGCTCGCGTTCCAATGATCAGGCAGACCTCGAACTCAAAGAGATGGTTGATCTCAGCGCCGCTGAGAAGGCGAAAAGATCGGCTGGAGAAAAGGCCGAAGATTCGCTCTTGCGCCGCAAGTACGTGATTCCCTTTGTGCTGGCTTGCATCATCCTGGCTTGTAATCAGGCGACCGGAATCAACTCGATCATCGCCTATAACACCAACATCCTTCTGCAGAGCGGATTGTCGGACGTGGCTGCGCATTGGGGCTACGTCGTATTTACGATCATCAATTTTACGGTCACGTTCGGTGGAGTCGTGCTCGTCGATAAGAAAGGCCGTAAGTTCCTCCTGGCCGTTGGAACTGGTGGAATCATCGTGTCTCTTATTTGCACCGGAGTTCTGTTCCGCCGTACGGAACAATTGCAGGTGGATTCGAACCGAGCTGTTCAGGCAATGGTCGCACCTGACCAGACGCTGCATTTGGCGTACAACGGTGAAGTGGCCGCGAGACTTCTTCACGCGCCAGATGCCGGCAGCAGTGGTGACCAGAACCGTCCCACCTCGATGGTGGTCATTTATTCGTATGGAGATTTCCGCGCGGCAACTCCAGTAGTTCGGTCTGACGATCCGGGAGCTAAGCCGGTCGAGATTGGGCGAGACAGCGCAGTGCCGGCAAACAAGGTCGTAGCATTTTTTTCTAACCCGTTCGGTGACCTGGATGCAGCGCGAACGGCTCCCCTGAAGATTGAAAACGCCCTTATCACTCCCGTTCCGGATGCGCGCAATGGATGGATTGTCGCAATCACCCTGTTCACGTTTATGGCGTTTTTTGCCATTGGGCCGGGCGTTTGTGTATGGCTGGCGCTCTCGGAGCTGATGCCGACACGCATTCGCTCCAATGGAATGAGCATCGCTCTGGTGCTCAATCAGGCCGTTTCTACGACCATCGCCGCCATCTTCTTACCGACCGTCGGCAAGTTTGGATACTCGACTATGTTCTTCGGATTTGCAGCTTGTACCGTCATCTACTTCGTGACCGCGACCTGGTTCCTGCCCGAGACCAAAGGTAAGACGCTGGAAGAGATTGAAGCGCACTTCGAAGGCGCAGAGGCATAGAACGAATTTCATCTAATCGAAGGGAATTTCTAGTCTTAACGCAATCACTATGACTGCTGGAAAAAACAAGAAGGACGGGACGGATCAGGGTCACTCCCACGCCATGCGGCGGGAGATCTACGAGCAACCCAACGCTATCGCGAAGACCATCGAAAAGCACCTGAAAGACGACATCATTTTCCCGGGAGAACTTCATCCGGTCGAGAGCGCGCTCCTAAGCTTCGAGAAGCTAATCGTTGCCGCGAGCGGATCGAGCCGCCACGCCGGGTTGGCGGGCGAGATCATGATTGAGGATCTGTCCGGAGTTGCCGTCGATGTCGAGTACGCCAGCGAATATTGCTACCGCTCGACACACGCCGCCATCGATCCCATTGTGATGGTGATTACCCAGTCGGGAGAAACCGCCGACACGATTGCGGCCCAGCGCGAGGCCTTGACCCGGGGCATCAAGACAATCGCCATCTCCAACATGCCGGACACCACGATGGTTCGCGAGGCCAGTGCCGCCTTGATTACCGGCGCTGGACGAGAGGTCTCCATCCCTGCCACCAAGAGCTTCACGACCCAGGTCACGATCGTGTACCTGATGGCGCTATTTCTCGCGCGTAAGCGGGGACGGATCACATCCGAGGTCACGCGATCCTACCTCAAGCGCCTGATGCGACTGCCCGACGCTATCGACAAGAATCTCGCCACATGGGACTCGCTGGCTGCCGAGTATGGCTCGATTCATTGTAAAGCTGAGAAGTTCCTCTACCTTGGGCGAGGCGTCCACTACGCGATTGCGCGCGAAGGCGCCCTCAAATTGAAAGAGATTTCCTACGCCCACGCGGAAGGATATCCCGTCGGCGAACTCAAGCACGGGCCAAACGCTCTAGTGGACGAGAATCTCCCGGTCGTCGTACTGGCAACATGCGACCATAGCGATCCCGACTCCGTTTTAAGGTACAAACGAACTCTGGACGTCATGAAAGAAGTGAAATCCCGCAAGGGACAGCTGGTTGCGGTCGCAACTGAGGCCGACAAGGAAGTAGCTGCCGTTGCCGACCACGTCTTCTATGTCCCCCCAGCTCCCGAACTCCTGCTGCCGATCCTCGAGGTCATTCCCCTCCAACTCTTTGCTTACCACGTGGCGCTGAAGAAAGGGTATGACGTGGACCATCCGCGCAATCTCGTCAAGGCGGTGGTCACGGAATAGCCAACTCCGCCCGTAAGTTGCTGCTGTTACAATTTCTAGTCGGCCGCACACCAGTTTCCTTTTTCGCTTCGTCATCGCTGCGTCGCACCTCGGAGTGGATCATGCGTGCCTGACAAGCAAGCGCCATGAAATGTCCTTTTTGCGGATTTGCGAACGATAAGGTGGTGGACTCGCGCGAGAGCAAGGAAGCCGACTCCATCCGGCGCCGGCGCGAGTGCCTGAAGTGCGGCAAGCGGTTTACGACCTACGAGCGGATCGACGAGATCCCCTACATGGTCGTAAAAAAGGACGGCCGCCGCGAGAAGTTTGACCGCCAGAAGGTGCTCAATGGCTTGCTGCGGGCGTGCGAAAAACGTCCCGTACCGATCAGCAAGCTGGAGCAGATCGTCAACGAGGCGGAGTCTTTTGTCATCGAGTCCCCGGAACGGGAGCGGAGGACCAGCGAACTGGGCGAGCTCATCATGAATCGCTTGCGTCGCTACGATAAAGTAGCGTATGTAAGGTTCGCGTCTGTGTATCTGGACTTCAAAGACGTGAAAGAGTTCATGAATGAGTTGAAGGACCTGGTGAAAGCTAAAACACCGTAACCAACCACCTCTCGCTCGCCCAGCAAAGCTCCTCCTGAACAGGAACATCGATTTATGGCACACAAAGTCACTCTTATTCCCGGCGATGGAATTGGTCCCGAAGTCACAAAAGCCACAGTCCGCATCTTGGAAGCAACCGGCGTCAAATTCGAATGGGAAACTTTCGCTGTGGGCGCCGAAGCTTATGAAAAATCAGGCGAGTACATCCCAAAGGATTTGATCGCGTCGCTTGAGCGGACGCGCGTCGGATTGAAGGGTCCCGTCACCACTCCGGTCGGCGGAGGCTTCCCGAGTATCAATGTAGCGCTCCGAAAGAAGTTCGAGCTTTACGCGAACTTCCGCCCGATTCGTAATCTCCCGCACATACCCACCCGCTATCCCGATGTCGACCTCATCATCGTGCGCGAGAATACGGAAGGCTTGTACTCGGGACTCGAGCATGAAGTCGTTCCCGGCGTGGTGGAAAGCCTGAAGATCATGACAGAGAAGGCGTGCACGCGAATCGCAAAATTCGCCTTCGAGTACGCGCGCAAAAATAACCGCAAGAAGATCCACGCTATTCACAAAGCTAACATCATGAAGCTTTCCGACGGCCTCTTCCTGCGCTGCTCGCGCGCTGTCGCCAAGGACTATCCGGAAATCACCTACGGCGAGCACATTGTCGACAACACCTGCATGCAACTGGTCATGAACCCCTACCAGTACGACATGCTGGTGATGGAGAACCTTTACGGCGATATTCTGTCAGACTTATGCGCCGCGTTTGTGGGCGGACTCGGGTTTGTCCCCAGCGCCAACTTGGGCGACGAATGCGCCATCTTCGAAGCGGTACACGGCTCCGCTCCAGATATTGCCGGAAAGAATCTTGCCAATCCCACCGCTCTGCTCCGCTCCGCGCTGTTGATGGTCCGCCACCTGGGTGAACACGAGGCATCTACTCAGATCAGGAACGCCTTGGAACGTGTCTACCGGCACAAGGAGAAGCTGACGAGAGACGTTGGCGGCCAGGCAGGCACGTCGGACTTCGCCGACTCAGTCATCGAGGAGATGGAGAACGCCAAAGCAGGCACTTCCGCACCATAGGGCCAAACTCAGGGCTCTGCCTGATGCCGCGAGGGTAAGAGAAACGAACCGGGGCTGACTGCCAACTCCCGCAGCACTTCTTTGACAAAACTTCGCGCTCTCTCGGAACCCACGTCGCGCGCTCGCACCGCGAGCAGGAAACTCATCACGAACGAAGTCCCGATATTCAAGACTCCGATCGTCAGTATGCCTAGCAAAGACAGGACTATGTCTTTGCGATCGAGCCCTCCGTAGATCCAGAGTCCGTCGAGAGCGTATCCAAGGCTCGCGGCCGACAGCGTCACGTGCCGTACTTCCAACGGAATCCCGAACAACGAAATTAGGATGGGAACCGTCCCCAGCAGAAAACCCAGTGCAATGTACCCAATCGAGCCCGGTGCCTGGTGGGTCACCCACTCGGCAAGGCGCGCAGCGCGCTGCATTCCAAAGCGATGACGAACCCGCAGACTATTCGAAATAGCAGTACCCATCTTGCTGATCGCAATGTAGTTTGCGGTCCAGCCTGTGGCCAGCGACGAGATCCACAGCAAAATGCCCGTCACAATCGCAAAGGCAATCGTGCCGGATTGATGTGGAATAACCATGTGCACGCCGTGTTCCGCCTCGGCCTGTGTAAGAAAGGGATGATGCAGGACAAGCCTCCAGAGCCGATCCACTGCCATCGAACCGGGGATGGCGCCCAATAAATTACCCAACGTAACGATGGTCTGGGTTTGCGAGATCGCGCGAAGACTCGCCATGTGATCCTTCGCGGGGTCTTCCATTGCGTCTACCAGCGTGGCCGCAGTTGCCGCTGGCATCTTCGACGAGAGCAGGAATGCCCCCGCTTGCATTAATAGGAAACTGATGGCGTAGTTCAACGAATGTCCGAGAGCGACAAGGAAAGGCGCCTGAATTCTCGCTGAGATACTGTATTTCACCAGCGCCGTGCCACAGGTGATAACGCCCGCCATAATGGCGCCGGCCCCCATGCGTCGCCAATGAGCGGCATTCCACGCAATGTAGTGAACTCCCACTCTGCCAGTCTTTTCGACCAAACTGCGCGCTAATCGTCGAAATGTGGTGCCCACGACCTTCAAAATCCGCCGTTGGGAGGCAAATCCCTGGATCAGCGAGACCGCGAACTTGCGCGGATCCGCACCCGGACGGCGCAGCGACAGCACCTGATCAATTCTCCACAAGAAGGATCGCAGCAATCGCAGCCGAAAGATCAGACCGGCCGAGGTACCTTCTTTCTCGAGCCGGTCGTTGATAACGCGCATCTGCGCCACACACGAGTCGCGCTGCGCCTCCCAGCGCGGAAAGTCCTCGGGACTCAAAACGACAGACTCTACCAATGATGGGAGGTGAAAGAACGGAGACTTGGTGATGTCCTCATCGCTAGTCAGGATCAGCAAGTCTCGCGAAAGCGCGATGTTGGCCGCACGCAGGGCTAGAATTTTGCAGGATGCAAGCATGGACGAGGTGGACAACCGGAAGATGTCCGACCACCACGCGACTATTTCGTCAGGCAGCGACGACAGCCACATAGCATCCGTTTCCCTTAAGCCCAACGAATTCAGCAGAACATAAAGGTCGCCGCGCACCTCGTCTTCGGGTACAAAAGGCTTTACCACCCGGGCAAGCAGTTCCCGGACGAGAAAAATCTCATCCGGCAACCCTGCCTCTGAGATCACACGGACATACGAGTGGTGCGACCAGAACTCGCGAAAGGCGGCACGGATCTCGTCGCGGTGCGGGTGAGCGTCGATGCTGGCCGTCAGTTGCGCCAACCGTTCGGTGCGGCGCGAAATCGGCACGTCCATGATCGTCCGGAGCAGTCCGTAGACCCAGGTTGCGCGTTCGCGCGCCGACCCAAACTCGAACCTCAAAAGGTCGTCGGACGCCGCTGCCAGTTGAGCGACTGAATCCATCTTTTTAGCTCTCGAGTGAAAACGTTAAGAGTACGCGAAAGCCATCGGGGTTGCAGAATGGTATTTGTGATGGTTACAGGAGGCCGCCGGAGAATCCCGGCGCGATGGAGGCGCCTATCGGCGCTTCAGGGCTTCCAACTCGTCCAGTGTGCGAGGCCAGTCTGCCCCCAGCAGACGCGATAGGCTGCGGTCCGCCAGGACCTTTCCTCCAGTCTGGCAGCGGGCGCAGTAGTTGGTCTCCTTATCGGCGTACCGGATACGCAAAACCTTCTCGCCACATCTCGGACACGGCAAGCCGTACCGGCCATGAACCGCCATATCTTTGCGGAAGGCGGTGACCTTTTCAGGAAACGAATCCTCGGCCTCCGATCGCAGTTTGGCAATCCACCGTTCCAGGGTTGTGCGAGTCGCATCGAACAGTTTCCGCCAGTCGTCCGGACCCAGTTTTTGAGTGAGCGTGATCGGCGAAAGCTGTGCCGCATGCAGGATCTCATCCGAATAAGCATTGCCGATTCCACTGAGCAATCGCGGATCCGTCAGGGCCCGCTTGAGTGTATGGTTTTCGACCGTAAGAACAGATCGAAACGTGTCCAGATCGCAGGCAAACACCTCAATGCCTCCGGGGTCGAGCGCAGCCAGGTTCTCCTCCCCTTGAATGAGGTGCAGTGCCGCGCGTCGCTTGCTCCCGGCTTCGGTGAGGACCAGCGAGCCTTCAGAAAAATCGAACGCTGCCAAATTCTGCCGACCAGCGAGCTTCGTATTTGGCGGACGCCAGTGCAAACGCCCGGCAATCATCAGATGGATCACCAGCCAGAGATCGCCCTCCAGCCCGATGGCAATGCGTTTTCCAATGCGGCGCAGTCCCCGAACGGTACGCCCCTCCGCCGTTTTCAGAGGAGGCTGGACGGTTCGCAGTAGGAAGGGACTGCCCAGGCGAACGTGCTCCAGAGGCTGCCCACCGACGCGCGGTTCCAAGGCAGTCAAGTACGCAGAGATGTCAGGCAACTCCGGCATAGGTACCAGATTGCCTTGTCACGCCAGTGTTATGCAACGATGGAACTCCGCGCAACGTGCTGTAGCGAAAAGTTTTGCAATTCGGCCATTGACTCTCCCGCGCCAATGGGAGTAAATTTCGTGCGGTTCTGGGGTTCTGGGGAATGACGCGTCCGAATTCGCGTGTGGGGATAGTTCTCTTTCAGCTCGGCGGACCCGACACGCTGGAAGCGATCGAACCGTTTTTATATAATTTGTTCTGCGATCCAGATATCATCGATTTCCCTTTTGCCCGTATTGGCCGCAAGCCCCTCGCCAAACTGATCTCAGCCACCCGCGCGCGCAAGGTGCAGCATCATTACGCAACCATCGGAGGTGGATCTCCGATACGGCGCAATACCGAGCGCCAGGCGCGTGCTCTCCAAGACGAACTTCGCGCACAGGGACTGGACGCGCACTGCTTCGTTGCAATGAGGTATTGGCACCCATTCACGCAAGAAGCCATCGACAAGGTCCGCGAAGCCGCGTGCGATGAGATCGTGCTTCTGCCCTTGTACCCCCAGTACTCTTCAACCACCAGCGGATCCAGCCTGAATGAGTGGAACAGGCTGTTTCAGGACGATTTACCGATCCACACCGTGCAGAGCTTTTACACCCATCCCGCGTATCTCGATGCCATGGCGGAAAAGGTAAACGAAGCACTGGCACGTTTCGAAGACCCTGCTCGCCCGGAAATAGTTTTTAGCGCGCATGGCGTTCCCGTCTCCGTAATCCAGAGGGGAGACCCCTACCAGGAACAGATTGAAGAGACAATGCGACTTCTCACGCACCGCGGCGCATGGAGCAACCCCCATCGCCTTTGCTATCAAAGCAAGGTAGGGGCAAGCCGCTGGCTTCAGCCCTCACTGCATCAAACCTTGCGGGTACTCGCGTCAGAGAACACGCGCGAAGTTTGTGTTGTACCAATCGCGTTCGTCTCCGATCACGTGGAGACATTGGGCGAAATCGATCATGAAGCGCGGCACGAAGCCGAGCAGCTGGGCATCACTCATTTCGAAATGAGCGCTGGGTTGAATGATTCGCCAAAGTTCATACAGGCTCTTGGGCAGATCGTTCGCCGAGCCTTGGAACAGGCAATCCCAACATCGATTCCGATTCAAACGATTTCGAGGAAGGGTGCCAGAGCCGCAGTATGCGGCGGCTGCTGGATTAGATTAGGGCCCACGCAAGAAATCAAGCAGAGGAGGGTACATGGCGGAGTTGGAGACCGATAAGGTCAATCCGAATCCGGACGCGGTGAAACCCGCAGCCAAGGCCACGGCTGATGCCACGAAATATGTTGGCACCCCGGCGGTCGGCACCTCGAAAGCGGCCGCAGCTGGCGGCATTGCCGGAACTGCGCCGTCCACTGAGATCGACAAGCGCCGGCGCCGGTTCGTCTGGACCATGGTCACGGGCTTTCTCACAGCCTGGTTTCTCGCCTTCTTCCGCTTTTTTCTTCCACGCACTCTCTTTGAACCGAATTCCCTCTTCAAGATCGGATATCCATCGGAATTCGCACTTGGCGTCGACACCAAGTTCCAGCAGAAATACCGCATCTGGGTCGACCGCACGCCCGACCGCCTATTTGTGATCTATGCGCGCTGCACGCATCTTGGCTGCACGCCGGACTGGAAACCGAGCGAAAACAAATTCAAGTGCCCCTGCCATGGAAGCGGCTATGACAGCGAAGGCATCAACTTCGAAGGCCCGGCGCCCCGTCCCATGGACCGCGCACACATTGAACTCGCACCCGACGGACAGGTTCTCGTCGACACCTCCAAGCTCTACTCCTGGCCCAAAGGTCAACCGACTCACTTCAATGATCCGGGAGCGTTTCTTACAGGCGTTTAGCAAACCGCTGGCACGGCGGGTTAGACCGACATCGCAAAAATAGGCTTCAAACTATGGCTGACGAAATCAATCCGAACGGCGGAAATGGCAAGAACGGTAAGAACGGCAAAGTCGGACTCCTCGAAAAAGTAACAACAGGAGTTAAGGACGACATCCAGGCCCTGAAAACCGACATCCCCGCGAAAGCAAAGGAACAAATCGAAGGATTGAAAGATCCGACCAAGACACAAGTCTATACGTCGATCTTCCGTCACAAGCACGACGACACTCCGCGCAACCGCGCGCTCGGCGTGCTGTCGAACGTGTTCCTGCATCTGCATCCCGCGAAAATCAATCGCGACGCCGTCCGCTACAGCTACACGTGGGGAATGGGGGGAATCACATTCTTCCTGTTCATCATCCTGACCTACACGGGCGTGCTGCTGATGTTTTATTACCACCCGAGCAAAGTGCAGGCATTCCGCGACGTGCTCTATCTCGAGCATGACGTTCCGTTTGGGAAGATTCTGCGCAACATGCACCGCTGGGCCGCGCACTTGATGGTCATCGGCGTCTGGCTGCACATGTTCCGCGTCTTCCTGACAGGCTCATATAAGAAGCCCCGCGAGTTTAACTGGAACATCGGAGTGCTCCTGCTGGTATTCACCCTTCTACTCTCGTTCACCGGATATCTGCTGCCCGATGACCAACTCGGATTTTGGGCCGTTACCGTCGGCACCAATATGGCGCGCGCGACTCCCCTGCTGGGTCACGAAGGTCCCTTCGGATCGATGCTGGGCATGACTCCGTATAACGACGTGCGGTTCGGACTGCTGGGCGGATCGATCGTGGATGCCAATGCGCTCTTGCGCTCGTACATCTGGCACTGCATCGGCATTCCCATCGTTGCGTCAGTGTTGATGATCGTTCATTTCTGGCGCGTGAGGAAAGATGGAGGCATTTCAGGTCCAGCCCCGGTGATGTTGGCGGAGGAAGCCGACAAGCCGAGGAGAGGACCGAAAGCGGCCGGAGAATGATTGCCTGGAGACGTTGTTGGCAACGTGCCTCTGTAGCACTCAAGGAACCGGCGTCTGGCGAGAAAGACGTAGCAAGCTACGTCTCTACGAAAGCAATGTAACTGGAAAACCTATGGATTGGCGACAACTTTGGGAGATTTGCTCGGCTCCGGATAACGTTCCGATCGTGGGCCTGATTCCGCTGCTGGCCTTCTATATTTACCTGGCATGGAAGCAGGCGCACGCGAACGATCAATTGATCACCCAGCTCGAAGCTGATCCTGCGCTGGCCAAGACGCATCATCGCAAGACGTGGCCCTTCAAGCCCGGTTGGCAGAAAGAAGTCCACGTCTGGCCCTTTCTCCTGCGCATCGAGTTTCTCGCCGCCATCATCGTCACGATCATCTTGATGGTTTGGTCGATCACGTTGAACGCTCCTCTCGAAGAACCCGCGAACCCAAACCTGACGATGAATCCTGCGAAGGCTCCGTGGTACTTTCTCGGGCTTCAGGAGATGCTCGTCTATTTCGACCCGTGGATCGCAGGCGTCGTGATGCCGACAATGATCATCATTGGCCTGATGGTGATCCCCTACGTCGACACGAATCCACTGGGCAGCGGCTATTACACTTGGAAGCAGCGCAAATTTTCTATTTCAACATTTCTGTTCGGCTTCATCATTCTCTGGGTCGCGATGATCATCATCGGAACATTCATCCGCGGCCCCGGCTGGCAATGGTTTTGGCCGGGACAGACATGGGACCACAATCGCTTAATCTATGAGGTCAACCGCGATTTGCCGGACATATTCGGTATCGGGTCGAATCTCGGCAAAGCAGTTTTCGGTGCAATCATCGTCGGCGGGTATTACCTCTTGGGTGGCGGCTTGGTTTACTCACTGTTCCGTCGCAAGATGGGCAAAGACTTCAAGAGGATGAGCCTCTTGCAGTTTGCGCTCATGCAGTTTCTGCTGCTCACTATGGTTGCCCTGCCGCTCAAGATGGGGCTGCGCCTGTTGTGGCACATCAAGTACGTGTGGATTACGCCGTGGTTCAACGTTTGAAGCAATACAGATTTCAGATTTCAGATTGCAGATTGGCTTCAAGTCTGTCTGCACGCTCGGTGACAAATCTGAAATCTGAATGTTCAATCTGAAATTGTGTGCAGGGGGAAAAGATTCAGTGCCCGAAAAACCGATCCCCGATCAGGACCCGATAACCAGCAAGTCGTACGCTGTCCACTACCTCATCGCGACGCTCATCCTCATGGCAACCCTGTTCTGGGCATTGTGGGATGAAGCGTGGGGACAGCGCCCTTGGAAGGCATTTCAGGACCAGTTCAAAGTGCGTTATACCGCCTTTTTGAACACGGCGCGTTCGAAATCAGCGAACTCCCAGAAAGAAGTCGAGCAGGATCCGAATTACGCAACCCTGAAACAGGCATATCAAAAGGCATACGAGGATTCCAAAGCGCAGGCTGAGGAAGCGCGCAAGAAACTCGACGATGCCAGCGCCCGCTTGCTTGCGGTCCAAAGCGTGTTCACAGACCGCCGCGCCTACGTCAATGCTCTTACGTACGAATACGAGACGGCGGACAGCGCGTCGGCAAAGGCCAGCAAGAAAAAAGAAATTGACAGCTACAAAGCTCAGCAGGCCACCGTCGATTTTCCCGACGGAAGCAGAAAGAAGTTTACTTTTCAGCAACTCGAAGAGACATACAACGCCATCCGCGACGAGCGGACAAAGCTCAGCCTTGAACTGGGCGACGTACTCAAGCCAGTCACCGCAGCGAGAGCGAACATGGACGAGTACGTCACCGATCACATGGTCGACCTGACACCGGCGCAGATCGATGGCCTCAAGAAGAAGACCTCCGATTGGGATCCGAAGATCGTCCAGGTCAATGTCGCTGAAGCAAACATCGTCGACCGTTGCGAATCGTGTCACATGGGATCTCGCGAGCCCCTGAAGATCACTCCGGCAGCTATGACCCTGAAAGGCGCCAAGAAGCCCGATGAATACGCGGACGCCTTCATGAGCCATCCCGAACCGGAACTGCTCCAGATTCACGATCCGGACAAGTTCGGCTGTTCCCCATGCCACCAAGGAAACGGACGAGCGACCACCAGCGTGGAGAAGGCGCATGGAAACTACGAGCACTGGCTCTGGCCGTTGTTCCCCAAAGAGAATTCTCAGGCCGGATGCCAGACTTGCCACTCTGCCGACATGGTGCTTGCCTCGGGTGACCTGCAGTTCGAAACCATCAACTCAGGAAAAGATCTGTTCCGCCAGCGAGGGTGCAACGGCTGTCATCGCTACGAGGGCTATGATCGCGAACCCGAGGACTTGAACTCCGTCGGGCAGCAGATCAAGCAGATCGAGACTCAGAAAAAAGACAACATCAAGCAAACTGCCTACTTGATGAAACAGGCGGACGCATCCGAGTCCAACGACGAGGCCAACAAGCTGAACGGTGACGCTGTCGATCTCAGGGTCGCAAACAGCAAGCTCGATGCTCGGCTGCAGCAACTCGATTTCCAGTCGCACAGCCTCATGCAGGACATGAAGAAAATTGGGCCGAACCTGAAAGATGTCCGGCTCAAGCTGAACAAGAACTGGATTCCTGTCTGGCTGAAGAAACCAACCGATTTCCGGCCGACGACCAAGATGCCGAACTTCCGCCTCACGGATCATCAGATCCAGGCGATCTCGGCTTTTATCTGGCAGTCCGCGTTCAGCGATGCACTCCCCAAGCACAAGCCCGGCAACGCCGCGCACGGTAAAGAACTCTTTGAAAGCCGCGGCTGTCTCGCCTGCCACTCCATTGGAGAAGGTGAGCAGTTGATGGGTGGAACCTTCGCTGCCAATCTCACACGGGTTGGCGAAAAGGCAAATTACGATTACCTCGTCCGCTGGATCCACAATGCGCGCGAGCGTACGCGTCCCTATTGTCCGTACGAGAAAAAAGATATTGGTCCCGAGGATTACGCCAAGAAGGGTCTTCCCTACCAATGGGATCTCGGGCATAGCAAGTGTCCTAACGATGGCCACGAACTGCAGGTCCAGAACATGACCGTGATGCCGAGCCTGCGACTCAGCCCGGAAGACGCCGAAGACATTGCTAGTTACCTGATCTCGCAGAAGAAGCAGGAGCCGTCCTCGTATGCGGAAGCCTCGTACATGGACGATCCGAATCTGAAGGAAGAGGGCAAGAAATGGGTTCGCCACTTCGGATGCGCTGGATGCCATGAGATCGGTGGCTTCGAGGATGAAGGCCGCATCGGCACCGAGCTAACCTACGAAGGCAGTAAGCCCATCGAACGCCTCGATTTTGCTTTGTTTACCGAGCCGTCGCAGCGCGGCGGTAAAGGCTCCGAGCCGATCAAAGACAAAGAAGACCTGGCCCGCCTGCCCGATGGTCCCGCGACCGAGCCCTGGTACGACCACAAAGGATTCTTCGAGCACAAACTCGCCGAGCCCAACGTATACGACCTGGGAAAAGAAAAGAGCGAGACGGAAAGGCTGCGCATGCCCAACGTGCACCTGACCAAAGAGCAGGTGCTCGAACTCACGACATTCCTGATGGGCAGCCAGGAGACTTCCCTTCCTGCCAGCTACCAATACAAACCTGGCGATGCCCGGCACGACATTCAGGAAGGCTGGTGGGTAGTGAAGAAGTACAACTGCATGGGATGCCACCAGTTCATCCCGGGGCAAAAGACGATCCTTATGGGATTGAAGCAGTATCAGGACGCGCAAGAGCAGCTGCCGCCGAAACTCCTGACCGAAGGCGCGCGCGTCGATCCTGAATGGCTCCGCAAATTCCTTTCAAATCCGGCGCTGAGCACGACCGACACGAACCGCAATGGTGTGCGTCCGTACCTTAAGGTCCGCATGCCTACGTTCTCGTTCTCCGACAATGAATTGAGAAAGCTGGTGCGTTTCTTCGAGGCACTCTCGCAGCAACCGTTGCCGTACATTCCCGAGCAGGTGCCGCAACTCACGACGAAAGAAGAGGACATGGCGCGCAGCCTGTTCTCGAGCACCGCGGCTCCGTGTCTCAAGTGCCATGCCACGGGCGATGCTATGCACGACAAGATCGCGACTGCGCCGAATTTCCTGCTGGCCAAAGAGCGCCTGAAACCGGACTGGGTCGAGCGGTGGATCACCGATCCGCAAGCCGTGAGCCCCGGAACCTCCATGCCCTCAGGCCTGTTCAAACAGCAGGAGAATCAATGGGTGTTTTCTGGTCCAACGCCACCCACTTTCACTGGCTACACCGGAGATCACCGCAAACTGCTAACCGACTATATCTTCCAGTTGACTCCGGAAGAACAGCGCCGCGTCGCTGCCTCAATGCCGAGGGCAAAGGCTGCCGCGTCGCGGTCGCCTGGAACTCAGCGACAAGCTACCATACAAAATCATTCCTCAGCCGGTGGAGGCTCGCGCTAGAATCACTGACTGGACCGAGATTGCACGCGATATAGTGGGCTAAACCCACATGGCAGCCCGGCTTCGGCCGGAGCCGTTTCTACTTCGAGAGAGGGACACTCATGAATAGCAACAAAGTACGATGGATAGCCATCAGCATCATGGCGCTCTGCGCGCTGTTAGTGCTGGCGGCTTGCAACAAGAAAGAGAACACGGAACAATCGAGCAACACCAATACCGAACAGCAAGCCCAGCCTGCTCAGTCAGCCACTCCGATTGATCCCGCCACCGTCGCCACGGTGAACGGCACAGTGAAATTCGATGGCACGGCTCCCAAGCCAGCCAAGATCGACATGAGCCAGGACCCCGGCTGCAAAGGCAGCAATGCGGCGGAAACAGTTGTCGTCGACAATGGTGATCTGGCGAACGTGTTTGTGTACGTAAAGGACGGCCTCGGCAACCGTGCGTTCGACGCTCCGAAAGATCCTGTGGTTCTCGAGCAGAAGGGCTGCCAGTACCATCCGCACGTAATTGGCGTGATGACTGGACAAACAGTGGATATCAAGAACGCCGATCCCACCACGCACAACATCCACCCCACACCGAAAGACAATCGCGAGTGGAACGAATCGCAGCCTCCATCTTCCGCCGACATTCAGAAAACCTTCGCGCGCGAAGAGGTCATGCTGCCGGTGAAGTGCAATCAGCATCCGTGGATGAAGATGTACGTTAACGTCGTCAAGAACCCGTTCTTCGCCGTCACTGACAAGAGCGGCAAGTACGAGATCAAGGGCTTGCCTCCCGGAGACTACACGCTCGCGTTCGTGCACGAGAAACTCGGAGAGCAGGATCAGAAGGTCACGGTCGCTCCCAAGGACACCAAGACTGTCGACGCCAGTTTCAAAGCTGCGGGCGAATAGCCTCTTCGGGATTTTGGTAGAATACGAATTCGGACAGAGCAGGCTAGCCGTCTCCTTGCCTGCTCTGGTCCCGAAGCAGAGGCAATCCGCCATCTGCCAACCTTCTTGACCGAAGAGGGACTGTCCTGAAAGCCATCGCTACAAGTTACAATCGCGGACTCCATCGCTTTGCTGTCCTGCTCGCCTGCTGGACGTTTCTCCTGATCATCGCTGGCGCCCTCGTCACCAGTAACGACGCGGGCCTGTCCGTGCCGGACTGGCCGACATCATTCGGTTCCTTGTACAAGATCCCGAAACTCGTGGGCGGCGTGAAGTTCGAGCACACCCATAGAATGATCGCCCAAGGCGCGGGACTGCTCACCATCGCCCTGGCAGTGTGGATCTGGCGTTCGGAAAAGCGGCGTTGGCTTCGGATTCTGGGCCTGGTTGCGATCGCCATGGTGATCGTGCAAGGAGTGCTCGGCGGACTTACTGTGAAGTTCTTTCTCCCTCCGCCAATCTCATCCGCTCACGCCGCGCTGGCCCAGACATTTTTTTGCCTCGCTGTCGCAATGGCTCTGTTCACGGGACAAAAGTGGGTCGAAGAACAGCCCCGGGTGGAATTCGATCAGCGCCGTCCAAGCCTCTTCACGCTGACCATGCTGTCGATCTTTGTGTTGTATGTGCAACTGATCCTCGGAGCGATGTTCCGTCACCATGGCATGAGCTGGTGGCCCCATGTGGTACACGCCGTCGTGGTCTCATTCGTCCTGTCCTGGACCGCGATTCGGGCACTCACGGTTTACCCGAACATTGAAGCCGTACGGCGTCCCGCGGTGCTGATGCTCTCTCTCGTGATCGCCCAACTCTGTCTCGGCTTTACCGCCTTTCTGACCCGTGTGGCCTGGGGACGAGACGCCGTCCAGCCGGAATTACCCATGGTCATCTCGACGGTATCTCACGTCGCCGTCGGCGCGCTTCTGCTCGCAACAGCCGTCATTCTGGCCATTCAAGTATGGCGACACGTTCCGGTCGCGTTCGAAGAGAGGGTTCCACAGCCGCAACACGATCCATCGGCGGCCTGAGAAACGCTCCAAGCCACACAGCATCGAAGCGATCGAATGGCTTTTAGACCGGCCACCTTGTCGTACACTGGTTGTATAGTTTCTGGGGACTCATTTTGGCTTCGAAAGTCGATGCAGTAGCTGATGCCGGTCCGGAGATCGAACACTCCGGCGCACCAGTGATTTCCGTCCAAAGTCTGGTTCATAAGTACGAGAACCGTACAGCTTTGAATGGCGTTTCGTTCGATGTCCGCCCGGCGGAACTCTTTGGATTGCTCGGTCCGAACGGCAGCGGAAAGACGACCCTGTTCCGCATCCTTTCCACGTTGATGATCCCAACGGGCGGACGTGCCGTCGTGCTCGGTTGCGATGCCGCCCAAGATCCCGCCAGCCTGCGCCGGCAGATCGGCGTAGTCTTCCAGGCGCAGAGCGTCGATCTCAAACTGACTGCATATGAGAACCTGTGGCACCAGGGCCACCTCTACGGTCTTCGCGGCGCGGGGCTGAAAAAGCGAGTCATGGAAATGCTCCATCGTGTCGGCCTGGCCGATCGCGCCAAAGAACAAGTCGGTACTTTTTCAGGCGGCATGCAGCGCCGCATCGAATTAGCCAAAGGCTTGCTGCATCACCCCGGAGTGCTGCTGCTCGATGAACCCACCACCGGCCTCGACCCCGGTGCGCGCATCGATCTCTGGCAGTATCTGCAAATCTTGCGAGACGAAGAACATGTCTCCGTGCTGGTCACCACGCACTTGATGGAAGAAGCGGAGCGCTGCGATCGCCTGGCCATCATGAACGAAGGAAATCTGGTGGCACTCGGGACGCCAACTGAACTCAAGAGTGAAATCGGCGGGGACGTCATCCTCCTCGATGCAGCGCACGACGCCGGCGTGCTAGCCGAACACATCCGCGCCCGCTTCCATGTGGTGACAACCGTTCTCGGCAATCAGATTCGCATCGAACGCGAGGGCGGACACAGGTTCGTGCCCGACGTTGTTGAGGCGTTCCCGGGCGAGATCCTCGCCATTTCAGTGAGCAAGCCCGCACTCGAAGACGTGTTCATTCATCGCACAGGACACAGGTTCTGGAGTGAGAATCCAGAAGCAGGTTCCGAACTCAAACAGACCAAGAAAAGGAGACACTAGCATGCGGCCCTTGATTCTGGTGCTTTCCCTCGTGCTCGGTATGATTCCTTTGATCGGTGTTGCCTGGATCTTCCTGAGCGGGATGATCACGCTCAGTCCGCCATCCGCAACAGTGGACGGACTCTTCATGACGTTAATTCTACTGACGGTCTCGGCGTGTCTCCTGCTGAATGCATACTGGGAGATGCGCGACCATGGCCTGTTGGGCAAGAAGCAGCCCGCTAAGGCGCCGGCCACGAAGGCGAGTTGATGTCCACTCAAGCAGCAACTTTGGTACGACCAATGCGCGCGGCGTCCGCGGGCGTTACATTGCCTGCATTCACCCTCTGGTGGCGTGAGATCGTTCGCTTTTATCGCCAGAAGGGACGTGTCGTCGGCGTGCTAGCGTCTCCGCTGGTTTTCTGGGCCGTGCTCGGTTCAGGATTCGGCACCTCATTCCGTTCTGGGGGAGGCCCCGGACAGCAGCACTACCTCGATTATTCCTATCCGGGAATTCTCATCCTCATCGTGCTCTTCACCTCGATCTTCACAATGATGTCGGTGATCGAAGATCGCAAGGAAGGATTCCTGCTTTCCGTGCTAGTGGCGCCAGTTCCGCGGACCGCCATCGTGCTCGGCAAGGTGCTTGGCGGTACGACGCTGGCTGCAGTTCAGGGCCTCGTATTCCTGGTATTCGCGCCCTTTGCTGGAGTCCATCTCGCACTGATGCAAGTTCTGCTTGTGGCCGTCGTGGTTTTCCTTGTTTCCTTCTCGCTCACGGCCCTCGGATTCGCCATCGCCTGGCCCATGGATTCTTCGCAGGCGTTTCACGCCATCGTGAACCTGTTTCTTATCCCGCTATGGCTTGTCTCTGGTGCTTTGTTCCCACTGAACGGTGCTTCCGGATGGATTCGTGTCATCATGCGGCTAAATCCCTTGACCTATGGCGTCGAAGCTCTGCGCACCCTTCTCTACCCCGGCGCTGAAACCAGCTTCCCACTTTCGTCAGCTATCGCAACTCTCCTGCTCTTCTCCTTCGTGATGTTTGGCCTGGCCTTGCTCATGGCAAACCGCCGCACGACGAGGCCCGCCGCGTGATTCCTGAACAGTACGCCTACTTCCCTGCGCTGAACGCAACCCTTAACGGGACCAGCGCGGCGCTACTGCTCACGGGGCGCGTCCTGATTGCGAAGCGGAAGATGGCGGCGCACCGTGCGTGCATGATCGCGGCGGTCGCGGCTTCCGCCCTCTTTCTAGCGTGCTACTTGTTTTTCCATTTCCAGGCTGGAAACATCCTCTTCCTGGGCCAAGGATGGTCGAGGCCCGTCTATTTCTCGATCCTGATTTCGCACGTAATCCTGGCAATGGTGATCGTTCCGCTCGCGATCATTACCTTGAACCGCGGGCTGCGCGCTCGTTACGATAAGCATCGCGCCATCGCCCGTTGGACGTGGCCGCTCTGGATGTACGTCTCCGTGACCGGTGTCATCGTGTACTTCATGCTGTACCAATGGTTCCCGCACAGTTGAGATGAATTCCCTTGGTGGTCCCTGTGCTCTCGGTGGTGAGCCTGAATGTCCGTCCTGAAACTAAAAATCGACGTCGCCGGAACGGTAGGCGACGAAGCCTGGAAACAAATCAAGCAATACGATCAGATCCAGAGCGCTGACTTCGGACCGCAATTCGGCAGTGGTGGACGCTGTAACCATCCGCCCGACGGGCCGCATGGAAAAGGCGAATGGATCGGGGCCGAGATCCGGCTCCAGACGCCGCTTCTGGCACAGTATGCCATGTCGCACTATCTGGAGCAGCAACGCGTACTCGATGCCGATGTGGAGTAGCGGGTTTCTGTTATAGTTCCTGCCGGTTTTGTATAGCGGTTCAATCCAACATCTCTGTGTCACCTGAGCCTCAGCCTGTCGCCAACGGTCACGCCCCCAGCGCCAAACCCAAGCGCTCGATGAGCCGCACCCAGAAAATCCTCTTCTTCGTCACCGGGTGGCTCATCGTGCTCATGCCCTTTCTCTTCTGGTGGAACACGTGGTTCGGCCGCCATCTCTCCGATCAGCAACTCACCGCATACCTGCATGACGAGAAGAAGCCCCGACACATCCAGCACGCGCTTGTGCAGCTTGGCGACCGTATGTCTCACCGCGATGCCGCCGCCCGCCAGTGGTATCCCGATCTTGTCCGGCTGGCGAGTTATCCGGTCGAAGAAGTTCGAAATACCGACGCTTGGGTCATGGGACAGGACACAACCGGCCCCGGTTTTCACGACGCCCTTCTGACAATGCTTCAGGACTCGTCGCTCATGGTTCGCGGTAATGCCGCTTTGTCGCTGGTGCGCTTCGGCGATGCGACTGGACGTCAGCAGATCGTGGCCCTGCTCCAACCTGCGCACATCACAGCGCCGACCACGGGGAAGATTGCCGATGCCGACCGGCCCGGAACCGCAATCCGACAAGCCGGCCTCATCGCGAAGCTCTCCACGAACGCATCGGTGATCGACATCCGTTCGCCCATCCCCGGACGCATCCGTTCGGTGTCGCAAACAGGTGCCAACGTGCCGGCGGGTTCAGAGATAGCGATCGTGGATCCCGCGACAGAGCAGGCTTGGGAAGCGCTCCGGGCTTTGTACATTGTGGGACAACTGGCAGATCTCGACGCAATCCGTCCGTACCAACGCGAAGTGCCCGACATCTCCAACGATGTACGCCAGCAAGCGTTGGAGACAGAAAAGGCAATCCGCGCACGCGCTGCGGCGAACTGAGTCTCTCTGACTGAATTTTCTGGATGAACCGCGCGAGAGGGCGTGCCAAACACAGGCAGTGGTCGAAGACGTCTATGGAAACAATGGGGCTAGAGCTGATGCCAAAAAGCTGAGAGCTGGCAGCTAGAACGCCATCGGCCCGACTTCCTTTTCTACCTCGGCCGTATCCACCATGGCGATGGCATCCCAAGGACAACCGTCCAGGAAGCAGCCGTCCGGTCCTTTGCTCAGGCACTTCTTGCAGCCAATGCAGAGTGCGGGATCAATCTGAATTCTCCCAAACGGCGGATTATCTTCATCCGGCACCCAGAACATGCAATCTTCGACGGGACAGTACTCCACACAAGCGGGCGAACCAGCACATCCCGTACAGCACTCGGTAATCACAGCCAGCTCCTTTGGCTTCTTTTTGCGGGGAGTGGCTAGACCTTTGGACTTCGGCTCGAACTTGAGTTCGTCGGGAACCATCCCGACCGCTCTGGTGGCTCCGGGTGCAGCAGGCATGCCCCGCATTATAGCCCAAAATTACGATGGGAATTGTCCAGTTGAAACGGATGCTCCCAACCCACCGGAACGTGCATCAAACCAGCCCAAATTGACACTCCGACCTCCTAAACTTGCCAGTCGAGACGCTATCCACCGGCCTCATTCTGCTATAGTGAACCCCTGCAAAGGAGCTTTGAACATGGCTGGCAAAAGTCTGAACCGCGTGCAACTGATCGGCAACCTGGGAAAGGATCCCGAAATTAAGTACACGCCGCAGGGGACCGCCGTGGCCAAGATCACGATCGCCACCAACGAGCGCTTCAAGGACAAATCTGGCGAGTGGCAGGATCGCACCGAGTGGCATAACGTGGTCCTCTGGCAGCGGCTCGCGGAGATCGCCGGCGAGTACCTCAAGAAGGGTGGCAAGGTTTACGTCGAAGGACGCCTGCAAACCCGTTCGTGGGACGACAAGCAGACGGGCCAGAAGAAATACATGACTGAAGTCGTGGCCAGCGACATAATCCTGCTGGGAGGTCGCGGCGAGGGTGGCGGCGGAGGAGAATTCGCTGGAAGCTCGCGCTCATCGTCCGGCAGCAACAACTTCGACCAGCGCACGCCTGAGCCTGAGCCAGCCCCGTCGGGCCCAATCACCGACGAAGATATTCCGTTCTAACGAAGCGTATTCAGGAACCGTTTTGACCGAGAGTTGAGAAGGGCACGGCGTCAGCGGTGCCGTCAACCCGCGAATGGAAGCGGGTTTTAGTCCTGGAGTTTCGCACAGGCCTGAGAAGTCCTAATCCCCGTCGCCCGTATCCACAGCGATCATCTCCAAACCCTGCAACAGCGGGCTCGATTCAGACAGAAACTCCACATGCCCGCAGCGCGGGCATGACAAAAGCGCATGCCCTGAACTTCCAGGCCCCAGGCTAACCCGCATCAACTGATAACGCTGGAGTTTCTGTTCACACCGCAGGCAACAGACAGCCTTACTAAATGGGTCGGAAGAGACGCCGCCAGGCGCCTCGATGGCTGGTTTCATATTGTCCCTCGCTACGGGAATTCCGCGGAGCGCCCGGGCAGAACGGCTGCTCCATCTAAGTGGGTTGAGTCTATCACGCGAAGGTGAGCTCGAAAGCCCAGGAACCGCCCTCGTCACGTTATACACAGACTTCTATGCAACGTAGCTCTGGTTGAGGGCTGCCGCCGCAGGCTTTGCGATGATCTTGCTTGCGGCGATCTCGTCCATCTCTTTCCCGTAAATGAGCCGCAGTACGGGAGTCGTCATAAACGTTGTGAACAACGCCATGATTACCATCATCGAAAACAATGCGGGCGAAATCACGCCGATATCGAGTCCAATGTTCAGGATGACCAACTCCATCAGACCGCGCGTGTTCATTAGCGTTCCGAGTCCGGCCGCTTCGCGCAGCGGCATTCCACTGAGCCATGAGGCCAGCGTCGAACCCCCGAGCTTGCCCGCGGTCGCAACGAAGATGATCAGAGCGCAGTACATCCACATCTGCGGACCTTTCACCAACCCGATATTGGTGCGCAATCCGGTAAACGCAAAGAACAGTGGCAGCAACAGTGTCACCGTGATGGTCTCGAACCGATCGAGCACATACCGCACGAAATGGTGATCCTTTGGCATGATGGCGCCCATTAGAAATGCGCCAAACAAAAGGTGGATTCCCAAATACTCGGTCAGCAGCGATGACGCGAGTACCAGCAACAGCATCAGCGCCATCAGGTTCTCGCTCAGCGCGCCCTTCTTCTCGTAAACTCGTGCGAACCCGCGAAGCAGTCGCCGAACGCCGTGGATCATCGCGAGGCCGAACACCAGAATCCCCGCGACAGTCCACCAGATAGACGTGGCCGAGTGTGCCGAACGGATGAGGACGACAATGTACGCCAGAATGCACCATCCCGTAACGTCATCAACAGCCGCGCACGCGATAGCAACCGTCCCCAAGCGGCTCCCGAGCATGTCGCGTTCGGCTAGAATCCGCGCCAGTACCGGGAAGGCGGTGATGCTCATGGCCGATCCCATGAACAGGGCAAAGCTGGTAAACGCTACGCTGTCGTCGGACAATCTGGGATAAAGATACAAAGCAAGAAACGCCGCCAGTACAAACGGAGCCGTGATACTCACATGGCTCGTCAAAACCGCGGCATGACTTTCCTTCTTCAGTTCCCCTGGATTGATGTTGAGCCCCACCAGAAACATGAATACAACCACGCCCACCTGGCTTAATGCGTTGAGGAATCCAAGACTTGAGGTAGGAAACAAGTAGGCCGACGCGTGCGGGGCAATCCAACCCAGGAGCGACGGCCCGAGCATAATCCCGGCGAACATCTCGCCGACAACTTTGGGCTGGTGAATCCGGCGGAACAGTTCTCCCACAACGCGGCAGATTGCCAACACGACCGCGAGCTGAAGCGTCAGGGTAAAAAGGTTGGGCATCAGTGCCCTCCTCCGCCTTGAGTCTTCGGCTGTCGCACCGCATGGAACGCAAAAGGCGCACACGAGGGACAACCTAGAAACGCCAGCTGCCCGCTCATGACTCTCGGCGAAGACTTCGGGTCAACCACGGAGGTCAAAATTGCCTGACCACACTGCGTGCCCGAATCGCCGTCCACAGGAATCGAGGTCTTAACGCTGTTATCCTCGAGGGCTCCGGGCACGGCCGACCTGCCATTGCCAAATGTAACCACCAGGTTGCGCCCTGACTGGGAGATGACAACAGGAGCGCTGAGAAACGTGGAAACCGCAGCACACGTAGAAGTCTTTCCGGAGCTCACAGCTTCGACCTTCCAGGTGCCATCAACGGAAACGGGGGCGGCGAGATGACGGCCGCTCCGGAGGACCCCCGCCAACCCGATCAGGGGCAAACCCACCAGAAAAATGTACGCAAGGACGAAATTGCGGCTCGTGCGCGACATTGGACCCAACCCGGGGAGGAGATTAAAAGAGGAAGTCTGGCTTTGACCAGCCTTCCTCAAAATTCTGCCATAGTACTCTCGTCCAGCCAAAACGCCAACTAGAACTGAGGGCGGAAAGCATCGGACGTCAGATCGCCTAGCAGCTTATGCCACGGGTGCTTCTCGTTCTGCTCGACCTTCGTAACCATCTCCTTCATCTTGGTCAGAACCGGTGGTGCATCCTCGTCGTACACATCTCCCTGCAGGAGCTTCAGCACGTCGATGCGGTAGTTCTTGTCGCTGATGAAGTACGTGAACAGCACGTTGAGCCGGTAGTACACGGAGATGAACTCGTACCAGTTCTTCGTTCCGCGGCGCAGCTTATTCTCGTAATCCGAGAAGGCTTCGCGTGAAAAGTCATTCTTCTCGAGAGCCGAGAGAACATCTTTGTGCGCGAACCGCGAGCTGTTCAGTGCAATGCTCACGCCCGTGGAGAAGATCGGATCCACGAATCGCCCCGCATCCCCAACCAGCATAAAGCGATCGCCGGCGAGTTGCTTCATCGCGTAGCTGTAATCGCCTTCTTCTTTGAATGGGCGGATGCGATCCGACTTCTTCAGAGTCTCGGCAATGAGAGGACGGCTTCCCACCGAATGCCAGAAAAATTTCTCGCGATCTTCCTTCGCCTTGGCAAAGTTCTTCTTCTGCGTTACTACGCCAAGACTCGTGACTGTATCGGTGATCGGAATCTGCCAGATCCACGTGTTCGAGATCGGCAGGAAATGAATGTAGATGTAATCGAGATTTGTGTCACGCTTCGCAAACACCTTGCGATCGTATCCGTCGAACCACGAATGGATCGCGTACTGATCGAACACCGGATCCTTCACTTTGATCTTCAGCTGATTGCCGAGGAAAGTCTGACGTCCGCTGCAGTCCACCACCATCTTGCAGCTCACGCTCATTTCCTTGGGACCAATCGTGAAGTAAACGTCCGGATGCTCCGGACCAAAGTCCACACGACTCACCTTGACGCCGTCGTAAACCGTCGCGCCGAGTTTGTGCGCGTGCTGCAGCAGCATTAAGTCAAACTTGCCGCGATCCACATGGTAGGTATAGTTGCGGTCCTCCATACCTTCCTGCTTGCGCTCTTCAAAGCGGATATCGACGTTGTACTCCGGAGCCAGCCCTTCAAGATCGTGCACATATCCTGGATTCTGGTCGTTGGTCGTCCACACCGCGCCGAACTTGTGCGGAAACTTCGCCGCTTCCATCTGCTCCAAAAAGTCTAATTCCTTAAAAACCTTGGTGGACGATGGAACCAACGACTCGCCCACATGTGGCCGCGGAAACAGTTCGCGCTCGAACACCACGCACTTCACACCCGATTTCGCCAGGTAGCACGCCATGCTCGATCCAGCTGGGCCACCCCCAATGATCGCTACATCAAAATCTGGCACTGAATGATTCATATCCCCTGTTTTCTCCCAAGACTTGTGCTGCGCCCCCGGCCAGCTTCCACCACACCAGCCGGGCGACTCCTGTTCGATGAATCGGCCTAGCGGCTAAACGGTCGCTTCGACGAAAGCGTCCGCTGTCAGATTTCCGAGAAAACCGTGCAGCGCATGATTCGGATTCTGCTCCACCTGCCGGACGATGTTGCGCATCCGGGTCAATACCTCAGGCTCGGCATCATCGTAGACGTCGCCTTGCAGCAGCTTCAGCACGTCCAGACGGTAACGCGGATCCTGCACGAACGCGGTGAACAGAACGTTCAGCCTGTAGTACACGGTGATGAAGTTGTACCAGTTGCGGGTACCAAGCTTCAGAGTGTCCTCGTATGTCTTGAACGCTTCGCGGCTGAAGTCGCCCGTCTCGAGCGACTTCAGGATGTCCTTGTGCGCGAAACGCGAGCAGTTCAGAGCAATGCTCACGCCGGTCGAGAAGATCGGATCGACGAAGCGAGCAGCATCGCCGACGAGCACAATGCGGTCGCCCGCAATCTGCTTCATCGCGTAACTGTAGTCGCCTTCTTCCTTGAACGGCTTCACCCGCTGCGAGCCCTGCGCTTTCAGGCCTTCATACAACTCCGGACGGCTCTTTATGCACTCCCAGAAGAACTGCTCGCGCGATTCCTTGCTGGTCGCGAAGTTCTTCTTCTGGGTCACCACGCCGATGCTGGTGACAGTCTCGCTAATCGGAATCTGCCAGACCCATGTATTGGTGATCGGCAGGAAGTGGATGAAGATGAAGTCACCCTGTGTCTCTTTATTGGCAGCCATACAGCGGCGGTCGTAGCCATCGAACCAGGTGTGGATCGCGTATTGATCGAAGACCTTGTCCTGAATGCGCCACTTCATCTGGTTCCCAACCATTGTCTTGCGGCCGGAGGCGTCCACGATAATCTTGCAGGTGGTGGACAGTTCCTTCTTGCCCATTTTGAACTTCACGGCGGCACAGTTTGGATCGCTGAAATCTACGCCCGTCACTCCGACGCCTTCATACACCTTCGCGCCGAATTGGTTCGCGTGCTGCAGCAGCATCAGATCGAACTTGCCCCGATCCACGTGATACGTGTAGTTCTGACCCACACCCTGATCGCGTTCCGAGAAGCGCACGTCCACGTGGCAGTCCGCCGAGACGCCTCCAAAATCCATGTTGTAGACTTTCGCATCGGACGCGGCTGTCCATGCGGCCCCGAACTTGTGTGGAAACTTCGCTTCCTCCATCTTCGGAAGGAAGTCGAGGTCTTTGAAGACGCGAGTCGAGGATGGAACCAGCGACTCGCCTACCTGCTCCCGCGGCATCAATTCGCGCTCAAACACAACGCAGTTAATGCCGGCTTTCGCGAGATAGGCAGCCATACTCGATCCAGCCGGGCCGCCTCCGATAATTCCTACTTCAAAATCGGTCGCAGACGAATTCATAGCTGCTGTTCTTCTCCCAAGAATGAGTGTTCGGAACCTTGCATTGTCCGGATTGGTGATTCCCCAGTTCGCATTCGAACAGATACCGTGACCTGCAGCAACACGCACGGCTACAGTTTTGCACCACGGGGGAGAAAGGACCTGCACTAGCTATTTTGAGGGGACGCTACTTATACAGCTGAGCTGTGTTTCCAGTAGTAGACCAGATTCCGCCCCCGTTCGCCAAGCTGAAAATTTTTGCACAGTAGCCGCAAGTAACCCGTTAAGAACACTACCACTCCGCGCGCCGATAAGTCATTGCATTTTCAATGGATCTGTCGTTCTGGTTTCCTGTGCGGTAAAGACTTCGAAAGCATTTTGCACCTTTGTGAAAACAAATTTCGCACGCCTTTCTCTTGACGTCTCCGTCCATTCATCGCTCTCTTCAAGTGGTTCCCTTACTGAGAAGGGCAACAGCCCCAATTCTGAGCTTTCGTTTCGACAATCCACCGCATCTGAATCATTTCAATCTCCTCGCGAGGTTTTCGGTGAGAACCCAGCATAGCTCTGCAGTTCTGTACACAGCCTTCGCTCTGTTGCTGCTGACACTTGTGGCGTGTGGAGGAGGTTCTTCCTCGCCCGGCGGAACCCAGAACCAGGGCATCACCATCGCCCCCTTTCCCTCGCAACTCGGCGCCGGCGCAAATTGGCAGTTCACCGCCAGCGTCACAGGCGCCCCCGGAAGTTCGGGAGTCAACTGGAGCGTCAATCCCTCGACCGGAGGGACCATTGACCCCAGCGGTCTATACATCGCGCCGACGAGCGGTACGTTTCCCCTGGCCGTGACGATTACGGCAGTCTCTCAGGCAAGCCTAAGTTCGACTTCCTCGGCCACGATCAGCGTCACCCAGAAGGACCCAGTCGGCAACGCTCAGGGGACCAGTATTCCCTGTCCAACCTTCGGGGGCGGTCTTCCGAACGCCGGATCCACCTGCTATCAGGTCAACACCTCGTGTGAGGGAGTGGCGGATCTCTCGGCCTATCTTAAGGTGAATCAGCCCACCGGAACCTCGATTGGCACGGTCCTATTTGGCACCGGCACCGGGGGCAGCGCGCTCTATGACAACGATCCCCCGGACTTTTTCGACGGAAGCACCAATGGCGGGCTCGCGGTGGTCCAGAGCGTTCTGAACGCCGGATTCACCACTGTGCAGGTCACCTTCGGCGCACCATTCAACGACCAAACTCCTAACGGATGGCTCACGGGCCCTGGCGGCCCTCGCCGCGCTGCATGCCGTTACGCCACAGTCGCTCAATGGGTGTACCAGAACATCCATGGTTCCAGTCCGACAGCGCCCCTGTGTGCCACCGGAAACAGCGGCGGTTCGGCCGCCATTGCTTATGCCCTGACAGACTACGGAATGGATTCCATCTTCTCCATGGTGGAACAGACGAGCGGTCCTCCGATGTCCCGCTTGGACCAGGGATGCGCTCCACCCTCAAGCTCCGTTTGTCAGACGCGTCAGTTCACATGCAATTCCGGCGATCCTGTCCAGAATCTATCTTCATGCTACGCAGCCGGGGATGCCGACATCATTGATTTGACGTATGCCCAACCTCTCTGCCGGAACGCCGTCAACGGCCAGCCTCCTCCCACTGGACTCTTCCTGTCCGACAGTATTCTCGGCGGGCCGCAGCGCACATTTCCGAAAACTCGCGTCCACGTACTCCTCGGAGGCAGAGATAACAGTGCCGCCATGGAACAAGGTTTGGCGTGGGTCGGTGCGCTGACCGGCACAGCTTCATCCCAGAGCTGTGTCAGCGATGCTCCACATCCAATACCTTCCGCTGCCGACGGCGCAGCCGCCATTGCCGCTGACATTCAAACAATGTGCAAACTGCAGTAGTGATGGCCCGCAGCCCGAATCACCGCGGCTCGTAAATCCGACTTAGCGACGAGCAGTGTTAGGACTTCCACGTTGCTGGCCGGGACATCCATGTTCCGGCCAGTATGTCCTTTCTGTGAGGCGGCACCGGTCTGTGAACTTCCGATTTCCCCCGAAGCTGAAAGTCATTTGCACTTAGCGGCCGCTTCGCTATCATTCTCGCAACTTCGTCGAAACTGAAGCGGCTTGTTTTGTAAACCCGTGGCAGCATGGGTTCGAAAACGAACTAGTTCTTCATCTGGCCACTGCTTCATCGTCGCCCCAAGCTCATTCATTGTTGGAGGGATTCATCGTGAAAAGGTGGTCGTCTGCTTTTACTCTGCTCGGCATTGTCTGCTTTGCATCGCTGCTGGCCTCCGGTCAGGCCACCGTGAACGAAAATCTGGAAACCGCATTCGTGTACGTCGACGCGGTGACTGGGTCTGATTCGAATCCAGGCACGCAAGCGAAGCCCTTTAAGACCATCAGCAAAGCGGCTTCCGTCGCGCAGACCAACAACCACAGTGGGATTGGAACTCGCGTAACAATCAATCCTGGCACCTACCGCGAGAGCATCTCGCTCAAGCACAGCAGCAAAGACACGTCCCTTCCCATGACGTTCCAGGCTGCCACCACCGGCAGCGTCATCGTCAGTGGGGGAGTCTTGTACAAGGCGTGGGCGAAATATCAGTCCAATAACAACATTTACGCCAATGGCTGGTTGAACCAGTGGGGTACCTGCGCCCAGTTAAGCTCTTGCCCTTTTCAGCAAAACATCATGATGCGCAAGGAGATGGTCGCCGTAAACGGCACCGTCCTCACCCAGGTCATGTCCCTCGGACAGATGCAGGCTGGCACCTTCTATGTCGACGAAAGGGGAGCACAGATATATGTGTGGCCTCCTTCCGGTACGAACATGGGAACGGCGACTGTGGACATTGCCTCCACGCCGACGCTGCTCACCATTCAGCAAAAATCGAACATCGTGATTCGCGGTTTGACTTTTCAATACGCGAACAGCTGCCACGGCAATGCCGCCGCCATGGTTCTCGGGGCATCTACCAACATCCTCTTCGATAGCGACACGTTTCAATGGAACAACGGCCAGGGACTGAGCATTTCGAATCCGACCACTTACTTCACTGTGCAGAACAGCACCTCAAAACACAACGGCGACAGCGGTTTCCACGAAGCCCAAACCAAGCACGGCCTCTGGAAATCGGACACGACTTCTTACAACAATTGGCGCGGCGCTCAGGCCGGATACTATGCTTGCAATACCTCGGGCATGCACGTTTTCGGCGTGCACAACGACACCATCGATGGCCTGACAATCAGCTTCAACGAAACCTATGGCGTTCACTGGGACACTGACAACGCCAACATCACTGCTAGCGGCGTAAACGCTACTGGAAATTTCCTCAGCGGCGCATTCCTCGAGAAGGACGAAGGGCCGATCACGTTTTCCGGAAGTTATTTCTGTAACCAGAACTCGGCGATGACGGTGGGCGGCCTCGTGCTTAGAAACTCCGAGGACGTTTCCCTCACCAACAGCGTGCTGATGAACAACGCTCCCAGCCAGATTATTGTCATCGGCCAGCAGGGCGGCATCAGCGTGAAAAACTGGGAGACTGGCGTCTCCAAAAATCTGATCACCCAAAACTTCACGAATTCTTCCAACACGATCCAGGGGAACAACAGCACGCAGTCCGTCTTCAAAGATAGCTATCTGGGTGGCTCCGACTGGACAAGCTTCCAGAACACACTCACTTCCTCCAAGAACACCTGGTGGAATGCTTCGAACTCCACAACCTTTGTGGTGCCGACCCCCCGTTCCGGATCGCAAGTCAGCTTCTCTGGATGGCAGAGCACCACGGGCGAGGATTCCAGTTCCAGCTTCAAAGCTCCAGCCAGTGGCGTGGGCGCGGCCTGCAAGCTGACTCCGGTAGGCACAGACTTCTGGCTTACGGTCGACAACAACGTGTTGACGGTGAAGCCAGGCGGCAAGGCAACCTTCAACCTGGCGGTGACGCCGCTGGTCTTCAGCGGAACCGCAAACTTGATTCTCGACGGGATCTCGGAAGTGAAGGGACTCTCAGCGACGCTGAGCACAAGTTCCATCAAGACCTCCGGCACATCGGTCTTGACAGTTACCGCTGGAACCAGCACTGCCCGCGGTACCTACTCAATCACCGTAATCGCCAACAGCGGCAGTACAACCAGAACAGTGACGGTCCAATTAACAGTGAGCTAAGCCCGCTACGTGGAGATTCGTATCAGGGTACCACTCCAGCCCTGAGCGGCAACTCGTATGAGGCCACAATCGAAGATTCGTATCAGGCGTGAGGCCAAAATCGAACGTTCGTGTCAGGGCACACTTCAGAGGTGCCGTTAACGCCGCACGGTCAATGCCCTTTAGGGGCTGCGCTCGACTCATCCAAACGCCAGTTCCTTGGCTCGCTGCGCCGCTTTCACCACAGCCTTGATCAGGGTCACTCGAAGCTTCCCCTCCTCCAGCTCCATAATCGCGTCTATGGTGCATCCCGCTGGAGTCGTGACCGCATCCTTCAGCAGTGCCGGATGATCTCCGGTCTCAAGCACCACTTTCGCCGCTCCCAGCGCAGTCTGAGCTGCGAGCAAGGTCGCTATATCCCGCGGCAATCCAACTTTCACGCCAGCTTCTGCCAGCGACTCCAGAATGATGTAGATGTACGCCGGACCGCTCGCCGAGAGTGCCGTGACAGCATCCATGTGCTTCTCATCCACAACAACTGTCCGGCCTACCACGTTGAACAGATCCGCCGTCATGGCGACATGTTCCACGCTGGCGTGCTTACCTTTGCAAATAGCCGTCATCCCCGCGCCTACGATGGACGGAGTATTCGGCATCGCCCGAATGACTGGCACGTTGGGCGGCAGACTGTTCTCGATCATCGACGTCGGCACCGATGCCGCTACCGAAACGATCACCTGCTTTGGAGTAATCTGCCCGCTGATCTCGCGCACGACGTCTTCAACGACCTGCGGCTTCACCCCGATCACAATGATGTCAGCGCCGGTTGCAGCTTCCACGTTATTCGTGCCGACCTTTACCTTAAGCTTCTCCGACAGCGCTTTCGCACGTTCTTCATGCGCAACAGTCGCACATGTCGACTTGGGAGACAGCAGGCCACTTTTCAGCAAGGCCTGCAGAATGATGCCACCCATCTTCCCCGCGCCGATGAATGCAACTCTCTTCCCCGCCAGATCATTTGCCATGGATTCTCGTGTTCCTCCGTGCCGTCTGTGGTGAAGCTCATTCTTACTTGTGCTACGAAGTTTGCCGCTGCATAAACTTCCAAGCCGTCGCCACTATGTTGTCCAACCCGCGCTGAGCCTTCCAGTTCAAAAGAGCCTGCGCCTTCCCAGGATTGGCCACCAGCGCCGGCGGATCCCCCGGCCTGCGAGGCACCGTCCGATGCGGAACCTTCTTCCCCGTAGTCTTCTCTACCGCATGGATGACTTCCTGCACCGAAGCTCCGGTTCCGGTCCCCAGGTTGACGGCAAAGCTCGCCTTCCCCTCACTCAAATACTCCAACGCGTTGACATGCGCCGTCGCCAAATCGTTGACATGAATGTAATCGCGAACACAGGTCCCATCAGGTGTCGGATAATCCGACCCGAACACCTGCAACTCCGGCCCCTGCCCCGCAGCCGCGCGCAGGGCAAGCGGAATCAAATGCGTCTCTGGATCGTGCAACTCGCCGATCTCGCCACTATCATCGGCTCCGGCCGCATTGAAATACCTCAGGCTCGCGTAACGGAATTCATACGCCCGGTCATATGCCTCAAGCGCCTGTTCAAAGAAAAGCTTCGACACACCGTAAGGATTCACCGGCTGCCGCACAGTATTCTCTTCAATCGGCACCTTCGCAGGCTCGCCATACACGGCGCACGTCGATGAAAAGATGATCTTCTTCACCCCGGCATCGACTGCCATGTTCAGCAAAGAGAGCCCGCCCTCGACATTGTTTCGAAAATATTTCCGCGGATTGGTGACCGATTCGCCTACGTACGCGCGCGCAGCGAAATGCATGATCGCGTCCACGCGCGACAGCGCTTTCGTGAGAGCACTTGCATCGAGAACATCCCCACGCACCAGTTCGAATCCCTTGGCCAGAGACTCATACCCGGTACTGAGATTGTCAAAAACGATAACCTGATGGCCGGCACTCTTCAGCGCCCGGCAAGCATGACTCCCTATGTATCCAGCTCCACCAATGACTAAAACGACCACTGTCGATCCTTTCCTAGCCGCCGTGCAAACTTGTGATCCCGAGTCATAGACTTCGAGCCCGAATTCGTGCGCCTACTTGGATTTCCAGGGTAAACCACAGAACAGGAGGCGGGCGGAACACAATTGTACACGGAAGCCCCGTCGCGTCCTATGCAGTGCTCCTGCTGACTTTCCTAACGTTATTGCAAGCGTCCTGCTAACATACCTGTTCTTCTGGAACGATAAGCTGTTCCTCTGACGAGGTAGAGATGACTGAACTGGCCGACAAGCAATGTGTCCCGTGCCGTGGCGGCGTTCCCGCTCTCAAAGGCGCTGACCTCGAAACGCTCCACAAGAGCGTTCCTGACTGGACCATCGTCAACGAACATCACCTTCAACGCGAGTTTCGCTTCCCCGATTTCAAGCAGGCTCTGGATTTCGTAAACCGTGTCGGCGCTGTTGCCGAGGAGCAGGGACATCACCCCGACATCCTGTTGGCCTGGGGCAAAGCCGGAATCACGATTTGGACTCACAGCGTGGATGGTCTGACCGAGAGCGACTTCATCATGGCCGCCAAAATAGACAGACTGGAACGCTGAACGGACTTTTGCTCACTGCCCAGGTTCACTCGATAATCCGCTTCCGCTCCCGAACACCCACTCGCATTCTTTCGCCAATTCCTCGAAGAATCCCCGTGTAGATCGTGCGATCACCGGTTCAATGGCGAAGCCCAGAGATCGCGAGAGCGTCCCCACCAGATGCATGCTGACGCGGATCAGCGTGCGCCCCGAAGGAACTCCCCGGAATACGACTCGCGTCTCGCAGGTAATTCCGAGCACATGGCTCAGGTAGCTGACGCTTTCTTTGGGAGTAAAGTGCTGTACTACCTGGTCGATCGCGGTCTCTAGCGGCGTCAAGGTCTCGATCCGCAATCGGCTGCCTTCCTCCCAAGGCTCGCCCTGTACCCACCGGATCTCACCAAAAATATTTCGGTTTTGCCAACGCTTGATATCCGTGTACACGGCAAAAACAGTCTCCAGCGGACATTCCACCGGAATCTCGAACCCAAAAGACTGCACGGGAGACACTTTGGAAGAATCTGACACTGATCCCACGCCCCGTGCGTGCAGTGTATGTGAAGAACTATGCGAGAGCAACTTAAGCCCCTGCGGAAACTCTAGATCGCCCCGACCAAAGTGCGATCGCAAGAATAGCCGCCGGCACGAGCATAAACAGACCGGTGCCGGTCGCCATTACGCGCGCGGAAATGCCCGCATCCAGATAGTGCCCGGCCAGGTACGCTGTTACGGCAAACGTAAAACTGGCCAGGCCCAGGTCCGCAGAGAAGACACGCCCTCGAAACCGATCTTCCGAGTGCACCTGCAACAGTGTGGTCGAGAATACCCACACCGTCGATCCTCCCGCGTGAGCCAGCATCGCGCAGGCCGCAGCCATCCATACATTGCGGCTCAGTCCCAATACGCAATAACCGGCCGCGATCGTCACATACCCAAACAGAATCCCGTATCGCAGCCGATGATCGCTCCTGCCCGCCCATCGTGCCGAGAACAATGGCCCAACCAGTGCTCCAATCCCGCGGCCTCCGAGCAGAATACTCATGCCCAGCATTGCGCCTCCTGCCGGATCGATGCCGCGTCCGTGCACCGCAAACTCGCGCGCTCCCATCACCGTGAAAATTACCCAACTCGGCCCAACCATCAACTCGCCGGCTTTTGCAAACACCGCCGGCAAGAGCGTTCGATGGCTGGCGATGTATCGGAATCCTTCAAGTACGGGAGAATAATCCACGAGATCGCGAAGCCGCAGCGGAGGAGCAGCGTCCGCGTGCGGCTCGCCAAACTTCATTCCGCTGATCAACAGCGCCGAGACCAGAAATGAGAGCGCATTCAAAGCGAAGGTCGCGTCGCGGCCAAGAAACGCCGCAACAACCCCTCCAAGTGACGCTCCGATCAGCAGATTCACAGACCATGTCGCCGACGAAAGCGTGTTCGCAACCAGAACCTCATCCGCTGCGGCGATGTTCGGAATCACAGAACTGCGCGCGGGCTCAAAGAATGCCGCCAGCGTCGTCTCGGCAACAAGCAGCGGATACACCAGCCAAACCACCGAGGGTGAACGTACCAGCAGCATCGCCATCACAATCACGCATCGCATTACGTCGGCGGCAATCATCACGTGCTTCCGCCTCAAGCGATCATTGACGACCCCTGCCATCGGTCCCGCGAACGTCTGCGGCAACACTTGCAGAACCAAGGCCAGTGCAACCGATCCTGCATGTCCCGTGAGTTGCAGCAGCAGCGTGTAGATCGATAGCGTGTAGAACCAGTCTCCAATCTCACTGACAATCTGCGCCAGCCACAGCCGCCGAAAATTGCGGTTTCTGCGTAGCAGTCTCGCGTACGAGCCGAGCGAGATCGTGACTGCGGCGTGT
>Ga0136846_1213445_pt1 | contig 84371 bp, 79 predicted proteins | sample HopSoiMetagenom2_FD_96841 | JGI IMG/M metagenome (GOLD analysis project Ga0136846, IMG submission 96841) | Grasslands soil microbial communities from Hopland, California, USA - 2 Assembly 2016 (version 4) | ecosystem: Environmental > Terrestrial > Soil > Grasslands | place: USA: Hopland... | reverse complement strand
GCGCGCGCCGTATCTTTCCGTGTGCCCCTACCACGTCACGTCTACGTCCACGTTCCATTCTGCGCGCGCCGCTGCGTGTACTGCGATTTTGCGATCGCGGTACGACGGCACGTGCCGGTAGACGAATACGTCGACGCGATCGAGCGTGAGCTCGCACTGCGTTTCGCGGGCGACGAGCGGTGGGTTGCCGATACGATCTATCTCGGCGGCGGCACGCCATCCCGGCTCGGCGGCGAAGGCGTGGCGCGGCTCCTCAACATGCTCAGGAAGCGCGTCGAGCTCGAGCCGCGGGGCGAGCTCACGCTCGAGGCAAATCCCGATGACGTCACCGTCGACGCCGCGCGCGCGTGGCGGGACGCCGGCGTCAATCGGCTCTCCCTGGGCGCCCAGTCGTTCGACGAGGGCGTGCTGCGGTGGATGCACCGCACCCATGACAGTGCGGCGATCGCGAAGGCATTTGACGCGGCGCGGTCGGCGGGCATACAGGACATCTCCCTCGACCTGATTTTTGCCCTGCCAGACGAGGTGGAGCGGTCGTGGGAGAACGACCTGCGGGCCGCGCTCGTTCTCGAGCCGACGCACCTCTCGCTGTACGGCCTCACGACCGAGCCGGCGACGCCGCTCGGCCGTTGGCGGGACCGGGGCGCGATCACCGAAGCGCACGACGAGCGGTACGAGCGCGAATTTCTGCACGCGCACGACACCCTCGGGGCAGCTGGATTCGAGCACTACGAGGTCTCCAACTTCGCGAGGCCGGGCCACCGTGCCCGCCACAACTCCAGTTATTGGACCGGCGCCGCATACGCTGGCCTCGGGCCTGGTGCTCACGAATACGACGAAAGCGCGCGTCGGTGGAACGTCGATCCGTACGTCGAGTGGCTGCGGAGGCTTGGCCAGGGAATGGATCCGATCGAAGCGCGCGAAACCCTGGATGAGGAGAACCGAGCCGCGGAGCGCGTGTATCTCGGGTTGCGGACTTCGGATGGGCTGCGTCTCACGGGTGCGGAACTTGTTCGTGCCCAAGACTGGGTGGACGCCGGCTGGGGCAGAATCTCGTCCGATGGACAGTTGACACTGACCGCCCTCGGCTGGCTCAGGCTCGACGGCCTCGCCGCAGACTTGACACTAGTTGGAAGTCGTTCCTAGGTTTGCACTTATGAGTTCGCAAGAGCTGTCCCGGCGGGAGCGGAAGGTTCTCGAGGCGGTCATCCTCAGCTATGTGGAGACCGCCGAGCCCGCCGGCTCGCGTACGCTGTCGCGGCGCTTCGGGCTCGGCGTTTCTCCCGCGACCATACGCAATACGATGTCGGACCTGGAGGAGAAGGGCTTCCTCTTTCATCCGCACACCTCCGCGGGCCGCGTTCCGACGAACAAGGCGTATCGCGCCTACGTCGACCAGCTGCTCTCGATACCTGCACTCCTCACGCGCGAGTCCGAGCAGCTGGCGGAGACGATCTCGGGCCCGGGCGGAGCCTCGGCGATCGAGGCGGTACTCCGCCGAGCCGCGCAGACGCTTGGGGTGCTCACGCAGGAACTTGGCGTGGCGCTCGGTCCCCGCCTGGCGACGTCCGTGCTCCGCCGACTCGAGCTCGTTCGAATCAGCAGTGAGCGTTTGCTCATGGTGCTGACGCTCGACGGCGGGGTGATGCGCACCGTGTTCGTCGAAGTGGCTGGGGAGATCGCCGAGACGGCCGTGGCGCAGGTCACGGCCGTGCTCAACGAGCGGCTCTCCGGCCTGACGCTGGAGCAGATTCGCCGCTCGCTCGGCGCGCGACTGCGCGATGCGACGGCGGGACCTGAGGGGCACGAGCTTCTCAACATCTTCGTGCAGGAGGCCGAGCATCTCTTCGACGCCGCTCTGCCATCGGAGTCGCAGAGCGTGCTCCTGGGCCAGCCGTCGGTGCTCGCCGAGCAGCCGGAGTTCAGCGCGGCGGATCGGCTGCGGCGTCTCCTGGCGCTCACGGAGCGGCCGGATGCGTTGGCAGAAGCGATTCGGAGACGCACGGCTCCCGGCGTCTCGATCACGATCGGCACCGAGCACGACGATCCCCGGCTCGAGGAGTTCACCGTGGTGACGGCGGAGTACAACGTCGGCAGCCTGACGGGTGTGATCGGCGTCATCGGACCCACGCGGATGCCGTACGAGAAGGTCATCTCGCTCGTCAGCCACACGTCGCGGCTGCTCAACGATCTCCTCCAACAGTAGCCGCACCGAAGGCCCGCATGGCTGACTTTTATACCACTCTGGGCGTGCCGCGAGGTGCGTCGGACGACGACATCAAGAAGGCGTACCGCAAGCTCGCGATGCAGTATCACCCCGACCGCAACAACGGGTCGAAGGACGCGGAGGAGCGGTTCAAGGAGATCACCGAAGCGTACGACATTCTGCGCGACCCGCAGAAGCGCGCGGCGTACGACCGGTACGGTGAGGCCGGCCTGCGCGGCGGAGGCGGCGGCTTCCACCACGTCGATCTCTCCGAGGCGTTAGGCATCTTCATGCGCGACTTTGGCGCCTTCGCCGGGCTCGACGACATGTTCGGCGGCTTTTCCGGCGGACGGTCGGGCGGCAGCGTGCGGAGCGGCGCCGACGTGAAGGTCACGATCCCGTTGACGCTCGCAGAAGTCGCGACCGGTGTCGAGAAGAAGATCAACGCGAAGCTCCTCGAGCCGTGCGACCGCTGCGAGGGCTCCGGCGCTGAGCCGGGATCCAAGCCCCAGACGTGCGCGACCTGTAACGGAAGCGGCGAGGTGCGTCGCGCTCAGCGCTCGTTCTTCGGCCAGTTCGTGACGGTGGCACCGTGTCCGACGTGCAAGGGCGAAGGCACAGTCGTCCAGACGCCGTGCAAGAAGTGCCGTGGTGAAGGGAGGCTCCGGGAGGAGCGCGAGCTCACAATCGAGATTCCGCCGGGCGTCGCGACGGGACAATACATGACGCTGCGCGGCGTCGGTAATGCCGGCCAGCGGGGCGGAGGGCGTGGCGACATTCACGTCATCTTCGAGGTCGCGGACGATCCGCGATTCGAGCGCGACGGCGAGGAGCTGTACACGGAGATGCTCGTCACCTACGGGCAGCTCGTGCTCGGCGCGGAGCTCGTGGTGCCGACCGTGACGGGAAGTACGGCGCTGAAGGTTCCTCCGGGTACCCAGAGCGGCCAGGTGTTCCATCTCCGCGGCCGCGGGCTGCCGCGGGTGAACGCGAGTGGCGCCGGCGACCTTCACGTCCGCGTACAGCTCTGGACACCGGACCGGCTCACCGACGAAGAACGTGGGCTCATCGAGCAACTCAACGACGTACAGAAGAGCGTACCCCTCGATTCCCGCGGCAAGGGATTCTGGGCGAAGATGAAGGAAGCGTTAGGCGCGTGAACGCTCATCGCGGAGACGGTCTCTCCGCGGACGACGCGCACGATCACTGGCTGTCCGTGCGGGTTCGTCCAGGCTCGCAGCGCGACGCCGTCGTGGCGGCGCTGTTCAGGCTCGGCGCCCAGGGGGTCCAGGAAGTCGACGACCAGCTGGTGACGCTGCTCGCCGATGAAAGCATGGCCGACGACGTCACCTGTGCCGTGCTCGCGGCGAGCCCCGATGCGCGGATCGAAACGGAGCCGGCGCCACGCGTCGACTGGACCGAGCGATGGAAGTCAGCGCTGCACGCCCACGTTGTCGGGCCGCTCGTCGTCGCTCCGCCATGGCTTGCCGATGCGTCCGATCCGAGTCGGACCGTTGTCATCGATCCGGGCATGGCGTTCGGAACGGGCGAGCACGCGACGACACGGGGGGTCATTCGCCTTCTCCCTTCGGCTCTGCGCGATGGGGATCGCGTCGCGGATCTTGGCGCGGGAAGCGCCATTCTGTCGATCGCCGCGGTGAAGCTCGGCGCGCGACATTCATTCGCGATCGAGCTCGATCCGGACGCGATTGGAAACGCGGAAGAAAACGTCGCGCGGAACGGTGTTGCTGGCCGGGTGACTGTGCTCGAGGGTGATGCGACCCTGTTGCTGCCGCTGGTCGCGCCGGTGGACGTCCTGCTCGCGAACATCATCTCGTCCGTGCTCGTTCCGCTTCTCCCGTTGATGGCATCTGCTCTCGTGCCGCGCGGCCACGCGATCCTCAGCGGCATCCTGCGCGAGGAACGTTCGGAGATGCTGACGGCGTTGGATGCAGGCGGTTGGCGCGTCGAACGCGAGGACATCGAGGACATCTGGTGGACCGTCGCCATCGTACGGTCGTAGCCACCTTCTTCGTTGACGAGGCGCTCGTACCGGGTGCGTCGCTCACCCTGCCCGGGGAAGTTGCTAGACACATTCGTGTACGCCGGCTGCGTGAAGGCGAGGTACTTCGCCTAACGAATGGGCGTGGAGCAATCGCCGAGGCGAAGCTCGAGCGACTGCCGAAGGATGAGGCGGTGGTCTTGATCGGCGACGTGGAGAACATTCCGCGACCGCCGCAGCTCGGCCTCCTGGTGCCGGTCGCCGATCGGGAGCGGATGCTCTGGTTGGCGGAGAAGAGCGCGGAGCTCGCGGTGACCTCGTGGCAGCCGGTGCTCTTCCAGCGATCGGCAAGCGTGTCGCCGCGAGGCGAGGGCGAGAAGTTTGCGCAGAAGGTGCGCGCGCGAATGATCGGCGCGGTCGAGCAGTCCGGGGGCGCTTGGCTTCCGGAGATCGCCCTCGAGCTGACATTGGCCGAAGCACTCGTTAGGCCCACCGAGACGACGGCTGCGCGCTTTCTCCTCGAGCGGGGCGGGCGCCCACTCGTCGATCAGCGACCGAGCGCCACGCTTTTGCTCCTCGGACCCGAGGGAGGCATCGAGGAATCCGAGCGCGCGCTCATCGTCGACGAGCACGGTTGGCTACCGGCCTCCCTCGCCGAGACTACTTTACGCTTCGAGACGGCGGGCGTGGTCGCCGCCGGTGTATTGCGCGCTCTCATGACCCGCGCCTGACGCGCGGATCGAGGAACCGTGGCCGACGCGTGCCTCTTCTGCCGCATTGCTCGCAAGGAGATCCCGGCGACGCTCGTCGCCGAGACGGATGAGTGCGTGGCGTTTCGGGACATCAATCCGGAGGCGCCGGTGCACATCCTCGTGATTCCGCGCGACCACATTCCGTCCGCGAGCGCGGTGAAGGATGCTGCAGTGGTCGGCAAGATGACGCAGTTGGCCGCGGAGCTCGCGAAACGCGAGGGCATCGCCGAATCGGGCTATCGGCTCGTTATGAACACCAATGCAGACGCTGGGCAGACTGTCTTTCACCTCCACATGCATCTGCTTGGCGGTCGCCGCATGGCCTGGCCGCCAGGCTGACCTGCGAGCTGGTCTGCTTGACACTCCGCTCGGCGAACCGCTAAGGTAACTCCCTCGATCCACCTGACTGGCTCCGGAAAAGATGAACGCCGCGATCCGCAACAATCGCCGCCCACGCCCCGCGTGATGGCGGCACTCCTCGACAAACTGCAAGCCGATCTCAACGCGGCCCGGAAGGGCGGCGACAAGGCGCGCACCCTGCTTCTCGGCACGATCATCGCCGACGTCAAGAACCGCGAGATCGAGGTGCGACGTGATCTCACCGACGACGATGTGATCGAGGTACTTCGCCGCGGCATCAAGAAGCGCCGCGAATCGATCGACATGTATGGCAAGGGCAATCGCCAGGACCTCGCCGACAAGGAGCGCATAGAAGTCGACATGCTGTCCACCTATCTCCCAGCGGCGGTGAGCGATGACGAGCTCCGCGCCGCGGTGCGCGCCGCAATCGAGGGGGGCGCGCGGAACATCGGAGCGGTCATGGGTCGCGTGATGCCGCAGTTCAAGGGTCGCGCGGAAGGCGGCACGATCAGCGCCATCGCGAAAGAGGAGTTGAGCAAGGTTTCGTGACCCAAGCAGGACGTGATTTTTCGTCGTGCGCATGGAGCAGGAGCGAGCGCACAGCGCGAGCGACTTCAAATGAGCAGCGCGTTCATGGCCGCAAGCGGCCATGAACGCACATGCGCTTCGCGTCATCGAGTTTCCGCGTGTGCTCGAGCTGGTGGCCGCGCGCGCGACTTCCACCATCGGCGCCGATCGCATTCGCCGACTGGAACCCACGACGGATCGCGAGCAGCTCGAGCCGGAGCACGCCCGCGTCGCCGCGATTCGCTCGCTCATCGAAGGCGAGCGGCCGTGGCATCCCGAGCCGCTTCCCGATCTCTTCGCCGCCCTGGCGCGGCTGCGCGTCGAGGGCGTGGTGTGGAACGGGGCAGAGCTCCTCGGCGGCGGCCAACTGCTCCGATCGTCGCGTCGTACGCGCGATGCACTCGGTGACGAGCGACGGCCACCGCTCGCGCGTGCCGTGCTCACCTCACTCATCGAGCGGCTCTTTGCCGCGAAGGCGCTCGAGGACGAGATCGATCGCACGATCCAGGAGGACGGCACGGTGCGCGACGACGCCTCGCCGATGCTCCGCCGCGTAAGACGCGAGCTCCGCGCCGCCGAGGGCGATCTCGTTAGGCTGCTCGAACGAGCGATGGAGCGGCTCGATCCCCACCACCGCGTCGCGGACATGTCTGTCACCGTGCGCGACGGACGCTACGTCATTCCCGTTCGCCGTGAAGGGCGGGCGAGCGTCGGTGGAATCGTCCATGGCGCCTCGGCGACCGGTGCGACGCTCTTCGTCGAGCCGCCGGCCGCGGTGGAATTTGGCAATCGCATTCGCGAGCTGGAGGCGGAGGAGCGTGAGGAAGTCGAGCGCGTGCTGCGCGAGCTGACCGACGCGATCCGTCCCCATCGCAATCAGCTGCTCGGCGCCGCGGACGCGCTCGCGGCACTCGACGCCCTCTTCGCGCGCGCTCGCTTCGCGCTCGAGTTCCGCTGTCTCGGAACCACCCTGGTTGGCCCGGATCACGGCTTCGCCATCCGCGACGGCAGGCACCCATTGCTGCTCGCTCAGGGAATCGGGGTCGTCCCATTCGATCTCGACATGGAGCCGGGGGAGCGCACGCTTCTCGTCTCGGGACCGAACACGGGCGGCAAAACGGTGCTGCTCAAAGCGCTTGCGCTGATCTCCGCGATGGCGCAGGCGGGGATCCCCGCGCCCGCGACGGCGGAGAGCCGAATCCCGATCTATGACGATTTCTTCGCGGACATCGGCGACGAGCAGTCGATCGAGGCAAGTCTCTCCACGTTCAGCGCACACGTGAAGAATCTCGCCGAGATCATGCGGCTCGCCACATCGGCGTCACTCGTCCTCGTCGACGAGCTCGGGTCCGGAACGGATCCCGTGGAAGGCGCCGCACTGGGTTGGGCAGTCCTGGAGGACCTAACGAGGCGGGGCACGATGACGATCGCGACGACTCACCTTGGTGCACTCAAGGAGCTCGCGTCCGTGGTTGGCGGCGTTGTCAACGCGTCCCTTCAATTCGATGCCGAGGCGCTCGCGCCGACGTATCGGCTCATCAAGGGCATTCCAGGCCGCTCGTACGGAATTTCCATCGCACGACGGCTGGCCTTGCCCGAGTCCGTCGTACTGCGCGCTGAAGAGCGGCTCCCGCAGCAGGAACGCGATGCGGCGGCGCTCATCGAGCAGCTGGAGCAGCGCGCCGCGGTCATAGAAGCGCGCGAACAGGAGACAGCGGCAATTCTGGAGGACGCGCGGCAGCGCATGGGGGAGCTCGCACGGCGCGAGCGAAACGTCCGCGAACGGGAGCGGCGCGCCGAGCGCGAATCCCGACAGGAGGCACGTCGGTATCTGCTCGACGCGCGTCAGGAGATCGAGCGCACGCTGCGTGATCTCCGGAAGACGGAGAGTGAGGCGCTCGAGGAAGCTGGGCGCGAGGCGCGGCAGCGCGCGGAACAGCTGGCGGCGCGGCAGGCCGCGGAGCTGGAGCGGCTAGATCGAGAGGAGGCGAACGTCGTGCGGCGCGAGGGCGCGCGTGCGACGCCGCCGGGTGGCGCGACGCGCGAAATCGCGGCGGGAAGTTGGGTGGACGTGGCAACGCTGGGCGGCAAACCCGGGCGCGTTGTCGAGCTCCGCGACGGCAGCGCCGTGGTCACAGTCGGCGCCATCAAGTTGACCGTGCCGCTCGCCGCGCTGACGCCCAGCGAGTCACCACCGAGCGAGGTCGCTGTCGCGTGGACCGCCGACCTGCCGGAGGCGCATGCCCCCACGGAGATCGACTTGCGTGGGATGCGCGTCGACGAGGCCGAGTCAGCGGTGTTACAGGCGCTCGACGCAGCCGTGCGTGCCGATCTCCGCTCACTGCGTATCATTCACGGGAAGGGAACTGGTGCATTGCGCGAGCGCGTCACGGAGATGCTGACGAAAGACACGCGCGTGAAGCAGTTCCGGATCGGCGCCTGGAATGAGGGTGGCGCCGGAGTCACCGTCGCCGAGCTCTGATGATCCCAGACGAAGTCGTCGATCGCGTACGTGACGAAGCGGACATCGTCGAGATCGTCGGCGAGTTCGTGAAGCTCAAGCGCGTCGGCACGAGCTTCCGCGGCCCATGCCCCTTCCATCACGGCAAGCACGACAACTTTTCCGTGCTGCCGCGCGGTTCGTTCATGTGCTTCGTCTGTGGCGAGAAGGGCAACGTCTTCACCTTCATCCAGAAGCACCTCGGCCTCGACTTCGTCGAGGCGGTGAAATGGGTTGGGGCCAAGATTGGGGTTGAGGTACGAGAGGTCTCGCGCCAGCAGGAAGGCCCGGATCCGCGCGAGCCGCTCTGGGAAGTGAACGCGGCCGCGAGCGAGTTCTTTCGACGGGCGCTATGGGAAGAAGCGGGGGGCGCGTCAGCGCGAACGTATCTCCAGGGCCGGAGCATCGATCGGGAGGACGCCGAGCGCTTCACCCTCGGCTTCGCTCCGCGCGAGGGAAACCTGCTACGTGAGCATCTCCAGGCACTCGGCTTCGACGATGACCGTCAGCTCGCCGCCGGGCTGCTCGTTAGGCGCGAAGAGAACAACGAGCTGCGCTCGCGCTTCCGGCAGCGCCTCATGTTTCCGATCTACGATCTGCGCGAGCACGTCGTCGGCTTCGGTGGGCGCGTTCTCGGCGAGGGTGAGCCGAAGTACCTCAACTCCGCGGAATCGGAAATCTTCTCGAAGCGGCGCCTGCTGTATGGTCTCAACTGGGCGAAACAGGCGATCCGTCGCGCGGATCGCGTGCTGCTCGTCGAGGGGTATTTCGATCTGATCCGGCTCGTCCTCGCCGGCGTCGACGAAGTCGTGGCGCCGCTCGGCACGGCGCTCACGGAGGCGCAGGCGTCGCTGCTGCGCAAGTACACCAAGAACGTCTTCCTGCTCTACGACAGCGATAGCGCGGGGCAGAAGGCAACCTTCCGCGCCGGCGATGAGCTCCTACGAAATGGCGTGAGCGTGCGCGTCGTGACACTGCCGGATGGCGAGGACCCGGACTCCTTTGTGACGAGCGAGGGAGTCGAGGGCCTCGAGCGAGAGATCGCGCAGTCGATCGACATCTTCGACCGGAAGATACAGATTCTCCAGCGCGGCGGCTGGTTCGCCGATCTTCGACGCAAGCGCCAGGCGCTCGACAAGCTCCTGCCATCCATCCGCGCGACCACGGATCACATCATGCGCGACCTCTACGTCACTCGTACAAGCGAAGTCGCCGGTGTCTCGCGCGAGCTGTTGGAGCGAGAGCTCGGCATGCCGGCAGCGGTGCAGACCGCGGTCGTCGCCGCAGAGGAACGGGTGGCGGCACCGGTGCGTCGCGCGCGGAACCGTGACCGACGCCTCAACCGTCGCGCCGCCGGGGCCCGGGCGGAGCGCGAGCTGCTGCGGGTGATGCTGCACGACCGGCGCTACGTCGAGGCGGTCGCCGAACGATTGGGGGCGGAGAGCTTCACTGATCCCGCCTACCGGATGATCTTCACGGAGCTCGTGACCCTGGGCCCTGAGGCGTCGATCGGCGAGATTGCCGGAGTCTGCGACGAGGATGCGATCGAGGTGCTCGAGGAGCTGCTCGCCGAAGACGGCGGTCTCGATCGCGCCAACGAGACCGTGGACGGCAGCATCAGCGCGATCGCGGCGCGCGATCTCGACGCGCGGCTCAGCGACATCGATCGCGAGATGCCGCTCGCGGGGCCTGACGAGAAGGATGATTTGATTCGAGAGAAGGAGCAGCTCCGGAAGCAGCTGCAGGCGCTGGGACGCGGGAGCTTCAAGTCGTTTCGTGCATCGACATCCTGAACCGGAGGCGGAGTGCATCCAGACGTAGCGGCGTTGCTCGCGGTGCAGACCGACGACATCGAGATTCATGGGCTGGAGGAGCGCCTCGCGGCGCTCCTGCCTCGACTCGAGGCCATGACAAAGGAGCACGAGCGAGCCGGCGTGGCGCTCGAACAGGCTCGTCAGGCGGTGGACGCGGAAGAGCGCCGGCAGCGCGACGTTCGTGGTCGCGTCGACCAGTTCAAGCAGCTCGAGGAGCGCAATCAGGCGCAGCTGAACACCGTCACGAGCGCGCGCGAGGCGACAGCGGCAACCGCGCAGCTCGATCAGGCGCGCAAAATGATGGGGGAAGCGCAGCGCGAGCTCGATGGCATCACGAATCGACTCGGTGATCTGCGCCATGCGGTGACCGATCGCGATCACGCTCTGCGCGACGTCGAGCGCGCTCAACGCGAGCTGCGCGAGTCACTCGACGCGGATCGCACCGCGATCGAGGCTCAGCTCGCCGATCTGCGCGCGCGGCGCGGCGAGCGAGCGCAGAAGGTGCCGCGGGGACTGCTGCAGCGATACGATCGCATCCGTTCGGGAAAGCGCGTGCACGCCGTGTTCCCGCTGCGCGGTCACTCGTGCGCGAATTGCGACACCGTGATTCCATTGCAGCGTCGCAGTGCCATGGCGGGCAGCGGCGCGACGGAGGTCTGCGAAGGGTGTGGTGTGCTCCTGTACGCGGGCGAATGATGCTTGTTGGAGGCGGCGGGTACCCGTAGCTTTCGCGCCGTGACTGCACCCGCCGCTCGCGCGCGCCCGAAGCATCGCTGGATTTTGCCGGAGCGGCCGGATCCTGCGGCCGTCGCGCGTCTGCAAGAGGAGCTGCACCTGCCCGAGCCGCTCTGCCGCCTGCTGGCGGCGCGCGGGCTCGCGGACATCGATGGGGCAAAGGTCTACCTCCGTCCCCGGCTCGATCAGCTGCACGACCCCTGCCTCATGCTCGACCTCGATCGCGCCGTCGAGCGACTGGGGCGCGCCATCGACAATGGTGAGAAGATTCTCATCCACGGCGATTACGACGTGGACGGGATGTGCTCGACGACCTTGATGACCCGCACGCTGCGCATGCTCGGTGCGTCCGTGGTGCCGTTCATCCCGCGCCGCATCGAGGATGGCTACGATCTTGGCGCCGCCGGCGTCGACGCCGCGTTGCGGGCGGGGGTTGGCGTCGTGGTCACCTGCGACTGCGGCACGAGCGCGCACGAGCCGGTGCGCGCGCTCCAGAGCGCCGGCATCGACGTCATCATCTCCGATCACCACCTCCCGAGCGGCGGGCAGCTTCCGGCGGCGTTCGCGATTCTCAATCCCAAGCGGCCCGGCTGCACGTCGCCGGATCGGGATCTCGCCGCGGTCGGCGTCGCGTTCAAGCTCGCGTTGGCCCTCGTCCGGAAGCGCGGCGGAAACGAGAATTCCGTTTACGGAATGCTCGACCTGGTGGCGCTCGCGACGATAGCCGATATCGCGCCGCTCCGCGGTGAGAACCGCGTGCTGGCGCGGTATGGTTTGAAGATGCTGAACGAGACGCAGAACGTGGGTCTGCGAGCGCTGATCCGGGCCTCGGGGCTCGCGGATCGAGCCATAACCGCTGGCCGCGTGGGGTTCATTCTCGCACCCCGACTCAATGCGGTGGGCCGTCTTGGCCACGCAATTCGTGGCGTGGAGCTGCTGCTCTCCACGGACGAGCATCGGGCGAACGCGCTCGCGCGGGATTTCGAGGAGCTGAACGAGCGGCGGCAGGAGGTAGACCGTGCGACGCTCGTTCGGGCGCGCGAGCTGATGTCGGGCTTCGATCTCGACGAGACGTACGGCATCGTGCTCGCGGAGGAGGGCTGGCATCCTGGCGTCATCGGCATCGTCGCGTCGCGCATTGTGGAAGAGTTCGGGCGACCGACCGTCCTCATCGCGCTCGAGGGGGACGCCGGCAAGGGGTCGGGACGATCGATCTCCGCGTTCGATTTGCATGCCGGGCTGTCGGCATGCCGCGACCTGCTCCTGCGATTCGGTGGGCACCGCTCTGCCGCCGGCGTCACGATCGCGCGCGACCAGCTTCCCGCGTTCGCGGAGCGCTTCAACGCCATCGCGAAGGAGCGGCTCACGCCAGAGGATCTCGTTCCCGAGCTGCGCGCCGATCTCGAGGTCTCGTTAGGTGAGCTGACGCTGCCACTCGAAGCGCTGCTACGGCACGTGGAGCCCTGCGGCATCGGCAACCCGTCGCCGGTGCTCGTGGCGCGCAATGTCACCGTCGCCGCGGCGCCGCGGGTCGTCGGCCGCGAGCACGAACACCTCAAGCTCTGGCTCTCCGATGCGTCGGGCGCGCACATCGAGGCGCTCGGCTGGGGGATGGCGAAGCGCGCGACGGAAGTCGAGCTGGGCGCAACGATCGACGTCGCCTTTCGCCTCGAGAGCGATGAGTGGAATGGCGAGAAGCGGCTCCAGGCGCGCCTCGCCGACTTTCGCGGCTGACGCTGCGCCGTGCGCATCGTCGCGGGGCGCTGGCGAGGACGCATCATCAAGGCACCCGCCGATTCGCGGGTGCGCCCCACGGCAGACCGGGTCCGTGAGGCCTGGATGAGCATCGTTATGCCCGAGCTGCCCGGCGCGCGCGTGCTGGATCTCTTTGCCGGCTCGGGCGCGCTCGGGCTCGAGGCGCTGTCCCGTGGTGCCTCGCTCGTTCAGTTTGTCGAGCTCGCGCCGAAGAGCCTGTCCGCGCTCAAAGCAAATGTCGCCGCACTCGGCGCGGGCGAAGCGGCAGTCATTCACCGCGGCGACGCGATGCGGTTCGCCGCCTCACTCGCTCCACACGCCTTCGACGTCGCCTTTGCCGATCCGCCGTACGGCCTCGGCATGGCCTCGAAACTCGCGGCTCTCTGGCTCACGACGCCGTTCGCGCATGTACTCGGCATCGAGCATCGGGTGGACGAGGTGCTGCCGGGTGACGGCGACCGCCGCCGGTATGGCGATACTGCCGTGACGATCTTTCGCGCCGCCGCGGCGGACGGTTAGGCGCTCCAACCGACGCTATCTTATCCGCGCCCTGCTGTCTCCTCTCAACGCGACCTGACCCGTGCGCATCGCCATCTACGCCGGCAGCTTCGACCCGATCACGCGTGGACACGAGGATCTCGTTTCCCGAAGCCTCGAGTTCGTCGACAAGCTCGTCGTCGCCGTCGCGACCAACGTGTCGAAGCAACCCCTGTTCACGGCCGGCGAGCGGGTCGAGTTGATCCGCGCTGCCGTGAACAACAATGCGCGGGTCGAGGTCCGCCAGTTCAGGGGGCTGCTCGTGGATTTCGCGCGCGAGGTCGGCGCAAAGGTATTGATCCGCGGGCTGCGCGCCGTGAGTGACTTTGAATACGAGTATCAGATGGCCCTCATGAACCGCCATCTATCGGCGGGCCTGGAAACCGTCTTCATGGTGCCGTCGCTGGACACGACGTACATCAGCGCCAGCCTCGTGCGCGAGGTCGCGCGATTCGGCGGAGAGATCGGCGATCTGGTGCATCCCGCGGTGGCGGCGGCCCTGCGCCAGAAATACCCGCCGCAATCTCGACCGGCGTGAGCTTTCTGGACGAGGTGCGCATTCGGGCGAGCGCGACGAGACGACGTGTCGCCTTTCCCGAGAGTGCTGACGAAAGGACGCTGCGTGCGGTCGCCGAGCTCGCCCGGCAACGCGTCGTCGCCCCGGTGCTCGTTCTGGATCCGGCACGGCCCGACACCCACGCCGCGGCTCGCGCGCTGACCCGAGATGGCGTGGAGATCCTCGACATCGAGGGCGACCCGAGAACGGACCAGACGGCGGCGCAGCTGCTCACGGCGCGCCGTGCGAAGGGACTCACGGACGAGCGGGCGAACGAGCTGGCGCGAACACCACTCTATTTCACGGACGCGATGGTCGCGCGCGGCGAGATCGACGCCTGTGTCGCGGGCGCAACCCACACGACCGCAGACATCCTCCGTGCCGCGCTCTGGCTGGTCGGCCCCGCGCCCGGCGTGCGCACCGTCTCGAGTGCCTTCTACATGGTCACGCAGCCCATGCGGAGCGTCGCCTTGAGCGAGGTGCTGACGTTCACGGACTGCGCCGTCGTTCCATACCCGACGGCAACGCAGCTCGCCGACATCGCGATCGCGGCGGCTGAAGACCGTAGACGTATCGTGGGCGACGTGCCCTCCGTCGCGCTCCTGTCGTTCAGCACGAAAGGCAGTGCCGCGGGCGCGAGCGTCCAGACTGTCACGGACGCATTGTCCGAGATACGGCGCCGAATGCCGAGTCTTGCGGTGGACGGAGAATTGCAAGGTGATGCGGCGCTCGTGCGCGACGTCGGAATGCGCAAGGCTCCGGGCAGTCCCGTCGCGGGTAGGGCGAACGTGCTCGTCTTCCCAACCTTGGATGCGGGGAACATCGCGTACAAATTGGTGCAGCGACTCGGCGGCGCCACAGCCGTCGGTCCGATCATTCAGGGGCTGCGCCGGCCGTGTAGCGATCTCTCGCGCGGCGCGACCGCCGATGACATCTTCCACGTCGCGGCGATCGCCGCGCTCCAGGCGGATGGCGCGCCGCCCCCACATTCGTCTTAAGTCCCGTTAGGAGAAAGCTCATGAGCTTCGCGATTACGAAGGAGGCAGAAGTCGTCGTGGTGGATGTGGAGGGGCAGCTCATCGTCGGCAACCGGCAGGAGCTCAAGCAGAAGGTCCTCGACGAGCTGGAGCGGGGAGAGAAGAAGTTTCTCATCGACTTCTCGCAGACCGGATACATCGACAGCTCCGGTCTGGGCGTTCTCGTATCGCTCTCCAAGAAGATCCGGGAGCAGGGGGGCGAGCTGCGCCTCGCGAACCTGAACGACGATCTCAAGACGCTGTTCGAGCTCACGAAACTCGACACGCTCTTCCAGATCGCGGATACGCGCGAGCGCGCCCTGGAGAGCTTCTGACACCGCGCCGTATCGGCGCTCTTTCCCCCCTCATCCGCGCGGGACGCGGCGCGGTTCCCGTGAGCGCGCGATGCCGCGCGGAACCGCGCCCCTCCGGCACCGTCCCGATTTCGCATGACCGAACGCAGTGAGCCGGGAGTGAATCTCCACGGCGGCGGACGCGATGACGCGCGTGTCATCGAACTCGAAATTCCGAGCGACGTCCAGGAGATCGAGAAGGTGGTCGAGCTCGTGCAGCGCGAATGCGCGCTGATGAAGTTCGGTGCGCGACAGCTGATGCTCAACCTGGCGGTCGCGCTCACCGAAGCACTCTCCAACGCGATCCTTCGCGGCAACAACGACGATCCCGCGAAGCACGTTTATGTGACGGCGCGCGTCGACAGCGTTCGCCTCGTCCTCGAGGTCATGGACGAGGGGGGCGGCTTCGATCTCGATCAATGCACACTCGATCCCACCACGCCCGACAACGTGGATCGAGAGGACGGCCGCGGGCTGTTCCTCATGCGTCAGCTCATGGATCGGGTCGAACGCTTCGACGGCGAGCGTGGCAACGTCGTGCGGCTGACCCTCAACCGCCAATGACGGATCTTACGGCGGTGCTGTCTGCGTTCCATGCAGCGACGCAATGCGAAGCCGCGGTGCTGACGCAGTCCGCCGCCGACGGCCGCATCATTGCCGAAGCGTCCACGGGTACCGCACGCTCTTCAATCGAACAGCTGCCCACCGTTTCCGACGGCATCCGGCCGATCGACTCGGCCGGGGGTCCTTCGCTCATCGCGGCGGTGCCGGGTCCGCGGCCGGCGTGGCTCATCCTCGGTCCGTGCACCACCGCGAGCGGGGACCTCGCGAGCTACATGCGCTTCATGCTGCCCGTCGTCGCGCAGTATCTCCAGTCCGCGCTCGAGGTAGAGCACGCCGCGAACGAATTGGCCGAGCGATACGAGGAGATCAACCTTCTCTATACAATCAGTGAGATCCTCGGCCGCACGGTTTCGCTCGAGGAAGCGGCGCGCACCATTCTCACCGAGATCTCGGAAACCGTCGGAGCGCGCCGCGCCTCGATTCTCGTCCACGACCCCGCGACCGACAGCTTGGGTGTCGTCGCCGCGTTGGGCGTCGGACCCTCGCCGACGCCATCGATTGGTGTCCAGGACCAGTGCAGCGTCAGTGCACGGGTTTTTCGCACTCAGCATCCCCTCCTCGTCGAGGGCGATCAGATGCAGTGCGAGGCGGAGCGATCGTACCGCCGCGGCGCCATGCTCTCCGTACCGATCATGTGGACGACGCCGCGGGGCGGGGAGCCGTTAGGCGTCGTCAACCTCTCCGATCGCCGGTCGGGCCAGCCGTTCACCGCCGGCGACCAGAAGCTCATCGCGGCGATCGCGACGCAAATCGGAACGGCGATTCAGAACGCGCGCCTCGTCCGCGCATCGCTGATGCAGGAGCGCCTGCTTCACGAGATGGAGCTCGCGCACGACCTGCAAATGAAGCTCCTCCCCGCGGGGAGCATTGTCGCGCCGGACGCCGTCGTCGCCGCGCGTGTGATGCCGGCGGAGAGCGTCGGCGGTGACTTCTACAACCTGTTCCGCCTTGGCGACCGACGTGTCGGCGCGATGATCGGCGACGTCTCGGGTCATGGCTACCAGGCCGCGCTGATCATGGCGTTGACGATGAGCGCGTCGGCAATCCACGCGCAGACCACGGCCGACCCTGGCGAGACGCTGCACGCCCTGTTCTCCACAGTCCGCGACGAGCTGGCCACGACGGAGATGTTCATCTCCGCGTTCTATGGCGTTGTCGATCGGGTCCGCGGGGAGCTGCTCTACGCGAACACCGGCCATCCGCACGCGTTCGTCGTTGGCCCTGACGGCAGCTGCGAGAGACTCACCGCGAAGGATCCGCCGCTCGGCATGGCGAGCTCGCAGCCGAAGACGACAAGACGCTCATGGAGTCCGCAGCAGGATCTCCTCGTGCTCTTCACCGATGGCCTGAGCGATGCCCGCAGCAGCGGCGGCCAGCGGCTCGGCGAGGAAGCGCTGCTCGAGATCATCCGGAAGTACCGCCGCGAATCTCCGGCGGAGATTCTCACGCGACTCATCGATCTCGTCGAGGCCCACAGCGGCAACACGCCTCGCCGCGACGACCAGACGATCGTCCTGCTGCACAGCTAATGGACGACGCGGGACGGCGGGACGCGTCGCGTCTTCCACCCGTCCGGAAGAGTCTCGGTCAGCATTTTCTCAACGACCCCCGCATTCTTGGCCGCATCGCCGATGCGCTCGAGCTCAGCGGCGCCGAGGTCGTGATCGAGATCGGACCTGGTCGCGGCGCGCTTACCGAGGTGCTACTGCCGCGAGCACGCCGCCTCTACGCCATCGAGTATGATCGCGCCCTGGCCGAGCTCCTGCGACGGCGCTACGCCGAGGACGCGCGCATCACGATCGTCGAGCGCGATGTGCTGCAGGTGAACCTTGGCGAGCTCGCCGGAGGGCCGTACGTCGTCGCCGGTAACGTGCCGTACTACATCACGACGCCAATTCTCTTTCACGGCCTAACGAGACCGCGGCCCGACCGCGCCGTCTATCTCGTGCAACGCGAGGTCGCGGAGCGCATCGTCGCCGCCGCCGGCACTCGAGAGTACGGCGCGCTCTCGGCGAACGTGCAGGCAGTCGCCGCCGCCGAGCTGCTCTTTCGGATCCCTGCCGGCGCCTTTCATCCAGCGCCGAAAGTCGAGAGCGCCGTCGTCCGCATCGTACCGCTGTCGGACCCGGTTGTGCGCACAGACGAGGAAGACGCCTTTCGCACCTTCGTGCAGGGCGCGTTCGGTTTCCGGCGCAAGCAGATGCGTCGCGTCCTCCGTGCCCTCTGGGATGTCGATGCGTCCGTCGCCGACGAAGTGCTCGCGAAGGCGGAAGTCGATCCGACGGCACGCCCGGAGACGCTCTCACCGGAGCGCTTCGCCCGTCTCCTGCGGGCGCGCCCGCGTTAGGCGCCAGACGGCGGGCCGCTCAGGTCAGTCGCGGTTAGTCAGCGCGTAGCTGAGACCCTCGAGCTCCATCGCCATGTTCACCGTCTTCACGGTGACGTCGGCGGGTGCCTGAAGCTGTGTCGGCGCGAAGTTGAGAATCGCCTTGATCCCCGTCTTGACGACGCGGTCGAGGACCCGTTGGGCTTCCTCCGCCGGCACGGTGAGCACGGCGATGTCGGGGCGATCCTGCCGCACGTCTCGCTCGAGCTGCGTGATGTCGCGGACGGGAATGCCCTCGAGCTTGCGGCCGATCTTCTCTTCGTTCGCGTCGTACGCGGCGAGAATCAGGAAACCCCGCTGGCGAAAGCCGCGATACTGCGCGAGCGCGGCGCCGATCTTTCCCGCGCCGATGATGATGACCTTCCATTCCTTGCCGAGACCAAGAATCTCGCGGAGCCGACCGGCCAGCTCGGGCACCGAGTAGCCAAGGCCGCGCTTGCCAAACGAGCCGAAGAAGGAGAGATCCTTCCGCACCTGCGCCGAGGTCGTGCCGCCGCGCTGCGCCAGCTCCTCGCTGGAAATAGTCTCGAGGCCACGACTCTCGAAGTCCTCGAGGAAGCGCAAATAGGCGGAGAGACGTCGGACGGTCGAATCAGCGATGCGTTTCGCCACGGGTGCTTTGCGGTCCCGGCTTGTGAACGAATTCACAAGTTAAAGACGCGATTCCGCCTGCACCAGCTATCACCCTTCGGTTATCTTCGGGCCATGTCGGTCCACGTTACGTCCGAGATCGGGCGGCTGAGGGGAGTCATCGTGCATTCGCCGGGGCCCGAGCTCCGCGCCGTGACCCCGTCGAATCGCGCGGAATTCCTCTACGATGACATCATCGACGCCGACAACGCCCAGCGTGAGCACCGCCGGTTCCTCGCTATTCTCGAGCGTTTCACGAAGGTCTACCAGGTTCGCGACCTCCTCGCGGACGTGCTCGCCAACGCCCAGGCTCGCGAGCTGCTGATTCGCGAGACGATGGACATCGTGCCGTCCGAGCCGCTGGCGCGGGACCTGAGCGAGCTCGATGCCGAGACGATCGTACGGTTGCTCATTGAGGGGAGGGAAGAGCCGCCGGGCCCACTGGCGAAGGCATTGAACGAGTGCGGCTACGTTCTGCCGCCACTCCCCAACCTCTTTTTCACCCGGGACAGCTGCACCGTCACGGGAAAGCACGTGCTCGTGGGGTCGATGCGCTACGCCATCCGGTGGACGGAAGCGATCATCATGAAGACGCTCTTCCTCCACCATCCTCTGCTCGCGAATCAGGGGATTCTCTACGATGGCGCATCGGAGCGCCGGGTGAACTACACCCTCGAAGGCGGCGACGTCCATTCGCTGCGCCAGGATCTGGTGCTCATCGGCTTCAGCGAGCGCTCGAGCCCGGCGGGCATCGATCAGCTTGCGAGTCTCTTCTTCGAGCACACCGAGGTCAAGGACATCCTTGTCGTGGTGATGCCCAAGGTCACGACGGCGATTCACCTCGACATGGTCTTCACTCAGGTCGATCGCGAGCTCTGCGTCGTCTTTCCGCCGCACTTCATTGGCCCTGAGCGGCTTCCGGTGCTGCACTGGCACAAGGGCGAGTCGACGCTGCGCGAGCCGGCGAACATCTTCGCCGCGCTCAAGTCGTGCGGAATGCCCACGGAGCCGATCTACTGCGGGGGGCGGCACCGCACGACGCAGGAGCGAGAGCAGTGGGCCTCCGGCTGCAACTTCGTCGCGCTCCGCCCCGGCGTCGTGCTCTCCTATCAGCGCAACGAGGAGACGCTGCACGAGTTGGAGAAGGTCGGGTTTCGCGTCATCTCTGGCGTCTCCTTCCTCACGGGCGAGGAGCGGATCGCGGACGGCGATCGCGCGGCGATCTCGTTCGAGGGCTCTGAGCTCGTGCGCGGCGGCGGCGGCCCGCGGTGCATGAGCTGCCCCGTCCAGCGCGAGGATCCGTGGGATTGACCGATCGCTCGCTGGCGATTAGCGAATCCTCATCGGGGCTCACTGTCGCGGCGCGGGAGACGCTCCTCACGCGGCGCGCCGTCGACTACCTCGCGGCCGGTCCCGCCGATGCACGAACGCTCATCGCGCATGTCTGTCAGCTCCCGTCGATGCCCCCGGCGGTGGCGGAGCACATGGCGATTGCGCTCTTCGCCGGCCACCGTCGCTTCGTGCGTGAGCCGGATGGCCGTTGGGGGCTCGTGCGCGACTTGGCCTTTCCGTCCGCGGACGCACTCGCCGCGCTCACTTACGCCGTCGTCGACGTCGAGGCCACGGGCGGCCGCGTCACCGGCGGCGACCGTATCACCGAGGTCGCTGTCGTCGAGGTCAAGAACGGCGCCGCAACCACAGTCTTCGATACGCTCGTCAACCCCGAGCGCTCGATCCCGCCGTGGATCAGCCGTCTGACGAACATCTCCTGGGAGATGGTAAAGAACGCGCCAACCTTCTCTGAGATTTGCGACCAGCTGCTCGGTGTGCTCGATGGGCGTGTCTTCGTCGCGCATAACGCGAACTTCGACTGGCGCTTTCTGTCGATGGAGATCGAGCGCGCCACGCGGCGCACGCTCGCGGGTCGCCGCCTCTGTACGGTGCGCCTGGCGCGCAAGCTTCTTCCCGGGTTGCGACGGCGGTCGCTGGATTATGTGTCGCTCCACTATGGCGTCGAGATCACGCGCCGGCATCGCGCGGGCGGCGACGCGCTCGCAACGGCGCAGGTCTTCCTTCGCATGATGGAAGACGCGCGCCGGGAAGGCTGCGAGAGCTGGCACGACATTCAGCGTTTACTAATCGCGCCGGTGCCGAAGCGCCGCCGGCCGCGCCGGCCGCCGGCGATGCCGCGGCCCATCGACAAGGACACGACCGCATGAGCTCCGCCGTCGATGCAGCAAGCGGCCTCGGTCCGCGCGTCGAGACGCGCCGGATCGGCCGCTGGACGGTCCACGCGATTCAGGCTGGTGGTCAGAAGCTGGACGGTGGGGCGATGTTCGGCGTCGTGCCGAAGATGCTCTGGCAACGGCGCATCGTTCCCGACGAGCGCAACCGGATCCAGCTTGGCATGCGGTGTCTCGTCATCGAGCACGAGATCGGCCCCGTGCTCATCGATACCGGCGCAGGGAACAAGGAGAACGAGAAGTTCCACGACATCTACGGTGTCGAGAATCGCGGCGAGCGCGGACCCACAGCGCTCGAGGACGGTCTGCTCGACCTCGGGATTCGCGCCGAGGACGTTGCGCTCGTGATCAATACGCATCTGCACTTCGACCACGCCGGCGGGAACACCCTGCGCACAGCGAGGGGCGAAGTCCACCCCGCGTTTCCAAATGCTCGCTATGTCGTGCAACGCGGCGAATATGAATTCGCGACGCACACCAACGAGCGGACGGCGGGCAGCTACTTCGCGCACAATTTCGTGCCGATCGCCGAGGCAGACCGCTTCGACTTCGTAGATGGGGATCGGGAGATCGTCGCCGGCATTCGCTCCGTGGGCACCCCTGGGCACGTCCCATGGCATCAGAGTCTGCTCATCGAGTCGGACGGGGAGCGCGCGCTTTATCTGGGCGACCTCATTCCCACGACCGCGCACCTGCCGCTGCCCTGGATCATGGGGTACGACGTCGAGCCGCTCGTGACTCTGGAGACGAAGCGGCGCATCCTCGCCAGGGCGCAGGCCGAAGACTGGCTCTTCATTTTCGAGCACGACGCGAAGACGCCGTGGGGCAGGCTCAGCGAGCTCGGTAGCGCCAAATAGATCACTCGGTCCACACGTCAAAAGCTTGGCGCTGACGGACACGGACGCATCAACGGCGACTGACGCAGACAAAGCCTTCTCAGTGGGTGTCCGTCAGTGTCCGTGTTCGTCCGCGCCAACGCTTTTTACCCAGTGCGCTTGACTGGACAGTTCTTCCCGCCTAACTTCAACCGCTTCAATGCGCTAAGTGGACCGGCCGGTCGTCGGTCCCACCCTCTGGCCCTCGCGGACGCGCGCGAGGCGTGCTGCAGGAGTCCACATTCGACGCCGCGGCCTCGACTCGCTCGAGGCTCAGGGGCGCCTGACGCGGATTCCAACAGGGGTCCGCGTTTTCTTTTTCTCTCGCAGAGGATCTCGGTATTCAGGACACTACCAAACGCGTGCGGGTCAACCGCATGATCCGCATCACTCCCGTCCGCGTGATCGGGGCAGATGGTTCGCAGCTGGGCATTCTCGAGGTCGACGCAGCCCTCCGCATGGCGGAGGAACAGGGCCTCGACCTGGTCGAAGTTGCCGCAACCGCGCGCCCGCCAGTGGTCCGCATCATGGACTACGGCAAGTACAAGTTCGAAATGGCGAAACAGGCTCGAGTCGCCAAGAAAAAGCAGCACGTCATCGAGCTGAAGGAAGTGAAGTTCCGCCCCGGCATCGACGACCACGACTTCGACACGAAGACCCGGCACGCTCGCCGATTCCTCGAGGAGAAGAACAAGGTCAAGGTGACGATGATGTTTCGCGGTCGGCAGGTCGCGCATCCGGAGCTCGGCCAGGCAGTGCTCGATCGCGTCGCCCAAAACCTCTCCGATGTCGGCAAGATCGAGAGCGCTGGGCGTTTGGAAGGCAAATCAATGACGATGATTCTGGCGCCGAAATGAGGGCGTTCCCATGAAGATGAAAACACACAAGGGCGCGAAGAAGCGCTTCAAGGTTACAGGCTCCGGTAAAGTCAAGCGCATGCGCGCCTTCAAGAGCCACATCCTCACCAAGAAGGATGCGAAGCGAAAGCGCCGCCTTCGCCAAGCCTCACTCGTGAAGACCACGGGCGAGGTGAAGCACGTCAAGCGGCTGCTTCAGGCTTAACGGAGGACACCGACAATGCCTCGAGCTAGATCGAACGTTCCGCGTCTCAAGCGGAAGAAGCAGATCATGAAGGCGGCGCGCGGCGGCTTTGGTGGCCGCAGCAAGCTGTGGAAGGCGGCGAAGGAGAACGTCGAGCGCGGTTGGAAGTATGCCTATCGCGATCGCAAGGCGAAGAAGCGTGAGTTTCGGCGACTCTGGATCACGCGCATCAACGCCGCCGCGCATCAGAACGACATGAGCTACAACGTATTCATCAGCGGATTGAAGAAGGCCGGCATCGAGCTCGATCGGAAGGTTCTCGCCGATCTGGCGGTGCACGATCCGGCGGCGTTTACCGCCCTCGCCGACAAGGCGCGCTCTGCCTGAGAGAGCTCTGCGATCGACGTGACTCCCGGTTCACGTTGAAGCGAGACGGCGGCGGTGCGAGCTTACTGCACTGCCGCCGTTCCTCTTTCCGAGCCTCGACCATGACGACTTCAGTCATGCTCCCTGACAACCCGACTCTCGACGAATACAAGAAGCGGCTTGCCGAGCTGTCCGAGCGCGGCGTCACCGAGTTCGCGCGCGCCGCGAATGCCGACGAGCTCGAGGCCGCGCGCATCGAGTTCCTCGGCGATCAGCGGGGCAAGTTGCGCGAGTTTCAAATCGTCCTCGGCAAGCTGCCCAAGGAAGCGCGCCCCGAAGCGGGTCGGCTGTTCAACGCCGCGAAGGCGAGGCTGACTGACGCACTCGAGCTCCGACGGCAGGAAATCGCCAAGCTCGGTGACGACAGCACGACCCGGCCTGCTGACCTAACGATGCCCGCGCGCCGGAGCTGGCGCGGCGCGAAGCACCCGGTGACGCTCGTCATCGAGGAGATCGAGGGCATTTTCCGGGAATTGGGATTCACCATCGCGATCGGTCCCGAGGCCGAGACGGAGTGGTACAACTTCGGCGCGCTCAACTTCCCGCCGAACCATCCCGCGATGGATCTTCACGACACGCTGTATCTCAGCGGCGAAGGTCTGCTGCGGACGCATACGTCACCCGTGCAGATCCGCACCCTTCAGCGCTACGCGCCGCCGATTCGCGTACTCATTCCGGGACGGGTGTATCGCCGCGATTTCTTCGACCCGTCGCACGCGCCGGCGTTCGAGCAGATCGAGGGGCTCTGCATCGACGAAGGGATCAGCTTCGTCGACCTGAAGGCGACGCTCACGAGATTCGCCAACCGCTTCTTCGGTCAACGCCCGACGCGCTTCCGTCCCAGCTTCTTTCCATTCACGGAGCCCTCGGCCGAAATGGACGTGCAGTGCGGCGTCTGTGGCGGACAGGGATGCGGCGTCTGCAAGCAGACAGGCTGGGTGGAGATTCTTGGGTCGGGGATGGTACATCCCGCTGTTCTCGAGGCGGCCGGCGTCGACAGCGAGCGCTATAGCGGTTGGGCGTTCGGCATGGGGCCTGGGCGAATCGCGATCAGCCGCTACGGCATTCCCGACATTCGTATTCTCTACGACTCCGACGTGCGCTTTCTCGAGCAGATCAGCGAATGAACGTTTCGTACGAATGGTTGCGGGCGCTCGTCCCTTTCCGCGAGACGCCGGCGAAGCTGCGCGACCTGATCACGTCGCGTGTGGCGACGGTCGACGAGCTCGTACCGCTGCGCCAGGATCTGGCGCCGATTGTCGTCGCGCGCGTCGTCGAGGCCGGCCGGCATCCCGACTCCGATCATCTCTGGGTGACGAAGGTCGACGCGGGCACGGGTGAGCTCCTCGACGTTGTTTGCGGTGCGCCGAATGTCGAGGCGGGGAAGCTCTATCCGTTCGCGCCGACGGGCACCACCATGCCTAACGGCTTGAAGATCGAGCGTCGCCGAATTCGCGGTCAGACGTCGAATGGCATGCTCTGCTCGCCGCGCGAGCTGGGCCTCGGCGAAGATCACGAAGGGATTCTCGAGCTCTCCGTCGACGCCGCACCGGGCACGCCGTTCCTCAAGGTCATGCCCGCAGGTGATACGAAGCTCGTAATCGACGTCAGCCCCAACCGCCCCGACCTCCTCTCGCATCTCGGCGTCGCTCGAGAGATCGCCGCCGCCGTCGATTCCCCCGTGACGCTGCCAAGAATCGACGGGGCCGACGCGGCCATCCCCACCGCCTCGCGCGTTCGCGCCGAGGGCCGCACGGGGGGAGTCGACGTGCGAGTTCAGGAGGAGGGACTCGTCAGGCGGTACATGGCCGCCGTGATCCGGGGCATCCGCGTCGGGCCGAGCCCCGAGTGGCTCGTGCGTCGCCTCGAGGCGGTGGGCTCGCGGTCGATCAACAACGTCGTCGACGCGACCAACTACGTGCTCCACGAGCTCGGTCAGCCAACCCACGCCTTCGACCTGCAGCGTCTCGGTGGCGGCGCCATCGTCGTTAGGCGCGCGCGCGCCGGCGAACGGATCGTCACCCTCGACGGCATCGAGCGCACGCTGGCCGATACGATGACGGTCATCGCCGATGCCCAGCGCCCGCAGGCGGTTGCGGGCATCATGGGCGGCCGCGACAGCGAGGTATCGGAGTCTACGACCGAGATCCTGCTCGAGGTCGCGAGCTTCGACCCGGCGCGCACCCGCGCGACGCGTCGCTCGTTAGGCCTGTCCACCGACGCGAGCTACCGCTTCGAGCGCGGCGTCGATCCGCTGCTCGCGCCGGCGGCCCTCGAGCGCACCGTGCGGCTCATCGTCGCCGTCGCCGGCGGGCGCGTCGATGACGCGCCGGTCGACGTTTATGCCGGCGATTCACTCCCCATGCCGCTGCCGCTGCGTGTCTCCCGCGTGCGGACAATTCTCGGTGACGTCGTTCCGGCGGACGAAGTGGCGTCGCTCCTGCGCGGCGTCGGCTTCGACGCCCGGGTCGAGTCCAACGACGTGGTGCGCGTGATGACGCCGAGCTGGCGGATCGACGTTCAGCGCGAGATCGATCTCATCGAGGAGGTCGCGCGGCTCCGCGGCTATGACAGCTTTCCCGACGAGATTCGACCGTTCCGCGCCGGCAACGTACCCGATGATCCGCAGTGGCTGCTCGCGCGGCGCGTGCGCGACGCGCTCGTCGGCGCGGGCCTGCTCGAGACGCGTCCCATGCCGTTCGTCCGGGGCGCCGATACCGGCTACGTGCGCGTCGCGAATCCGCTCGCCGAGAACGAGGCGTTTCTCCGCCGAGACATCCTCGATACGTTGAGTCGGCGCGCGGAGTACAATCTGGCGCGGATGCAGGGCGATCTGCGCCTCTTCGAGATCGGGGCGACCTTCCTGCCTGACGAGAGCCTGCCACACGAGGAGCTTCACGTCGGCGCTCTCATCATGGGCCGGAGACGCCCGCCGCATTTCACGGACCCGAAGAGTGACGAGTTCGACCGCGCGATGACTTTCGACGCGTGGGACGCCAAGGCGCTGGCGGAGCTCGTCTGCGACCAGGCGTATGGTCCCGGTGCCGTCTCCTTCGTTGCCGGGAGCAGCGACGAGCTCTGGGAGCTTCGGGTCGGCGAGAGACGAGTCGGAATCGTTCGCGCGCTATCGCTCGACGCACCGGTCTGGGCGAAGCCTGCGTTCGGTGTCGAGCTGTCGCTGGGCATCGTCGATTCCACGAACGTCGCCCCTGCGGGACAGCACGCCTATCGGGGGGCCGAGTATGCACCGGTGCGCGTGAAGCCGTTCCGTGCAATTCCTTCGCAGCCAGCGTCCACGATGGACCTCGCGCTCCTCGTGCCGCAGTCGGTCGATGCCGGGACCGTCGAGCGCGCGATTCGCGACGTCGCGGGCGATCTGCTCGAGTCCATCCTGCTTTTCGACGAGCACAGTGGTGGCAAGATCGAGACGGGAAGCCGCAGCCTTGCGTGGCGTTTGACGTTCCGACATCCGGAGCGCACACTCAGTGCGAAGGAAATGGAGGGTCGCCGCACGAACGTGCTTCGCCATCTGGAGAAGACGCTGAATGTCAGACCACGCTCGACCTGACGTCGAAGCCGTTCACGAGCTCGAGACGCTCGTGAGGCAGATGGCCGAACAGCTCGCCAGCTTTCGCCGACGCGCGCTGTCGGCCGAAGAGCAACTTCGTCATCTCGAGACGCCCGACGACCATCCGGACCCGCCACGTGTCCGCGAGCGCATTCGCGCGCTCGAGCAGGAGAACGCATCCCTTCGTGGCCGACTCGACGCCGCCACGGCACGCACTCGCTCCGTGCTCGAGCGCGTGCACTTTCTGAGGCAACAAGCGCAGCTCGAGGACCGATGAGCACCAAGCGCAATTCCGTGCGCGTTACGATCCTCAATGAGGATTACAACATTCGAAGTGACACCTCCACGGAGCACACCCGCGCGGTGGCGCAGTACGTCGACCGCGCGATCCGTCAGGTGATGAGCTCGGGGATGGTCGTCGAATCGAACAAGGCGGCGATTCTCGCGGCGTTGCAGATTGCCGGCGAGCTCTTCGAAGCGAGAGAGCACGGCGAGCAGATCTCTCGATCGCTGCGTTCGCTCAGCGAAGAGACGCGATGGCTCCTCGAGGCGGACGTTTCTCCGACGCCCTGACGCACGCACGCTGTGCGAGCCCGGCGGGTAGGCTCAGCTACCTTAGTTGCCTTTTGCACGTTGGCGGCATAGCTTTGCCGCTGGAACAAGCCAGCCGTAGGTACAAGCGCTCTTTATAGTTAGCTCAACCCAGCTCGTGCCCTTCGTCGGCATGAACTCGGTCGAGCGCTCGAGATGCGCCCTGCGGATGGCGCGGTTTACTCCTACCCCGCGGCCCACAACGCGGTGGAGCATAGATCCATATGAATGAGATACTCGCAGCCGCGCTTGGCGCCGTCATACTCGCCTCGGCGGCTTTCTTCTTTCTCGGGCGTCGCGTTGGAAGAACGGCCGAGGTCAAGCGACTGGCCGCGTCGAAGTCGACGGCAGAGGAGACCGCGAAGCGGATCGTCACGGAGAGCGAGCGCGAAGCTGAGAACTTGCGAAAGAGCGCGGTCGTTGCCGGAAAGGAGGAGCTGATCAGGCTGCGCGAGAAGTTCGAGTCCGAGGTGCGCGGCCGCCGCGAGGAAGTAGAGCGGGAGGAACGAAGGATCACCGAGCGCGAGAATGTTCTCGATCGCAAGTCCGATGTCCTCGAGCAGCGAGACCGAGAGCTCGGCCGCCGAGCGAGCGAGTTCGGCCGACGCGAGAAGACAGTTGTGCAGCGCGAAGAGGAGCTCGCGACTCTCATCGCCGAAGAGCGGCGCCGCCTCGAGCAGATGGCAGGTATGTCCGCCCAGGACGCGAAGGCCGAGCTCGTGCGTCGCATGGAGGAGGAAGCGCAGGCCGATGCGGCGAATCGCGTGCGCGAGATTCGCGAGACGGCACGCCGCAACGCTGAACGGGAGGCGAAGAAGATCGTCGCCCTCGCCATTCAGCGCATCGCCGCCGAGCACACGGCGGAGAGCACCGTGTCCGCCGTGTCGCTCCCGAATGACGAGATGAAGGGGCGCATCATCGGACGCGAGGGTCGAAATATTCGTGCGTTCGAGCTCGCCACCGGCGTCGACGTGATCATCGATGACACGCCAGATACCGTGGTCGTCTCCTGCTTCGATCCAATTCGGCGCGAGATCGCCCGACTCGCGCTCGAGAAGCTCGTCTCCGACGGCCGCATCCACCCGGGGCGCATCGAGGAGGTCGTCAACAAGTCGCGCAAGGAAGTCGATGCGCAGATCCTCGAGATCGGCGAGCAGGCGGCATACGAGACGGGCATTCACGGCCTCCACCCCGAGCTGGTGAAGCTCGTGGGCCGGATGCATTGGCGCACGAGTTACGGTCAGAACATCCTGCAGCACTCCAAGGAGGTCGCATGGCTCGCCGGCATCATGGCGGGCGAGCTGGGTCTCGACGTCATACTCGCGAAGCGTGGCGCCCTGCTCCACGACATCGGCAAGGTCCTCACGCACGAGCACGAAGGGACGCACGTGCAGCTCGGCGTCGAGGTCGCGACGAAGTACGGTGAAAATCCGCTCGTCGTGAACTGCATCGCCGCGCATCACGACGACGTGCCCCACGAGAGCGAGGTCTCCGTGCTCGTTCAGGCGGCGGACGCGATCTCGGGCTCACGTCCCGGCGCTCGCCGTGAAGCCTTCGAGACGTATGTGAAGCGCCTCGAGGGTCTGGAGCGAATCGCGAGCAGCTACAAGGGTGTCGACAAGGTCTACGCGATCCAGGCGGGTCGCGAGGTACGTGTCATCGTCATGCCCGACGACATCGACGATATCCGCATGACGACGATGTCCGAGGAGATCGCACGTCGCATCGAGACGGAGCTCCAGTATCCGGGACAGATCAAGGTCGTGCTGATTCGCGAGACGAGGGCGGTCGACTTTGCGCGGTGATGTGCCAGTTGTGGGGCGGGAGGCGCGGGACGAGAGCCGCGGGACGTCCATCCCGATGAACGAAAACGTGATCGATGGCGCGGCAATCGCCGCGCGCGTGCTGGATGAGGTACGGGCCGAGGTCGATCGCCTCAAGGCGCGCGGTATCACCCCTGGATTGAGCGTCGTTCTCGTCGGCGATGATCCGGCGAGTGCGGTTTATGTGCGCAGCAAGGAATCGACGTCGCGCGACGTGGGCATGGCCGGTGAGACGATCCGCCTCGGCGCCGCCACGACGCAGTTCGAGCTGCTCGCGATTGTCGACCGGCTGAACGCAAGCGATCAGGTTCACGGCATTCTCGTGCAGATGCCCCTGCCGCGGCAGATCGATGCGGACCTCGTGCTCCGGCGGATCCGTCCCGACAAGGACGTCGACGGTTTTCATCCAGTGAATGTTGGTAAGTTGCTCATCGGTGAAACGGATGGGTTCGTGCCGTGCACGCCCGCGGGCATACAGTACATGCTCGAGGTCTGCGGAGTTGACACACGTGGCGCGGAGTGCGTGGTGATCGGACGCAGCAACATCGTCGGGAAGCCGATGGCGGCGCTCATGATGCAGAATGGCGCCGGCGCGGACGCTACGGTCACGATCTGTCACAGCCGAACGCGTGATCTGTCCGCGCACACCAGGCGCGCCGACATTCTCATTGTTGCCGCTGGCCGGCCGCAGATGGTGACCGCGGAGATGGTGAAGCCGGGCGCGGTCGTGATCGACGTCGGCATGAATCGGATTCCTGATTCGACGAAGAAGAGCGGATCGCGTCTTGTCGGTGACGTCGACTTCGAGCGGGTGCGTGAAGTCGCGTCGCTGATCACGCCGGTGCCGGGTGGCGTCGGCAAGATGACCATCGCGATGTTGATGCGAAACACCGTCCGCGCGGCAGCGCGCGCGGCGCGCTGAGGCGGTCATGCGCAAGCGACGTGACGTTTCGATCGCGCGCGAGAGCACGAGCCGCCAACCGGACCTCGATCTCTTCGCCGCTCCAGTAGAGCCGGAGCCGCGCGTGGAGCCGTCGTTCGACGCCGCGACGTCGGCATTGTATGAGGAGCTCGGCACCGCCTTCCCCGGAGCCTCGCCCGGCTCGGCCGTCACTGTCACCACGGTGACGCAGACCGCGAAGGACATTCTCGAGGGCGCGTTCATGCCGCTCTGGGTGCGGGGCGAGGTGATCGACTTCAAGGCACACCGCAACGGCCACTGGTACTTCTGTCTCCGCGACGGAAGCACGCAGCTGCGCTGCGTCGTCTGGTCGCGCGATCGGCGGTCGATTCCGGCGCCGCCGGACGATGGCATGCAGGTGACGGTGCTCGGACAGCTCACGGTCTACGCGGCACGCGGCGACATGCAGTTTGCCGTTAGGCGCATCGAGGCGGAGGGAGACGGGCTCTGGCGCAAGGCGCTCGAGCGTACGAAGGCGAAGCTCGAGGCTGATGGATTGCTCGCGCCGGAACGCAAGCGTGCGCTGCCGCGCTATCCGCGCGTCATAGCCGTCGTCACGAGCCCTGACGGCGCGGCGCTCCACGACATCGTCGCCGTCGTCAGGCGACGCGCCCCACATGTCCGGCTCGTCGTCGTTCCCGCGACGGTGCAGGGCGACGCCGCCATCGAGGAGCTCTGCTTCGCCATCGATCAGGTGAGCCGCTGGAATGGCGCGGACACGATCATCATCGGCCGAGGTGGCGGCGCCCGCGAGGATCTCCGCGCCTTCAATGACGAGCGCGTCGCGCGCGCAATCGCGCGCTGTCCCGTTCCAACGATTTCCGCCGTCGGCCACGAGATCGATGTCACGATCTGCGACCTCGTCGCCGATCATCGCGCGCCCACGCCATCTGCCGCGGCTGAAGCGGCCGTCCGCGCCACCGAGGAGCTCCTTGGCGAGCTGCAGTCGCGAGCGCGACATCTGCTCGGCGCTGTCGCATCGCGCATCGACGAAGCGGGCGGCGCTCTTCATCGCGTCGCCGGCGACCTCACCGCGGCGAGTCGCAGCGCGATCGATCGTCGCGGCAGCCGCATCGCTTCAGCGGCCGGCCGGCTGCATGCGCTCAGTCCTCTTGCGACTCTCTCACGCGGCTACGCCATCGCGCGCGACGACGAAGGACATACACTCGCCTCGATCGACGCATTCGCGCCGGGGCGGGAATTCGACCTCCGCGTGCGCGACGGCACCGTGCGCTCGACTACCAACTTCGTTACTCCGCACACCGATGGCGAAGCCTAACGCCACGCCCGCTCCGTCCGTGTCATTCGAGTCGCGCCTCGATCGCCTCGAGAGCATCGTCCACGAGCTCGAGGGCGACCAGGTGGATCTCGCCCACGCACTCGCGCTCTTCGAGGAAGGTGTCGAGTGCCTGCGCGCCGCCTCGAAAGAGCTCGCCGACGCGCGCGCGAAAGTCCAGCGCCTGGTGGAGCGGGATGACGGCTCGTTCGAGCTCACCGATTTTCGTGGCTGATCGCGGCGGCGCCAACGTTTTCGACGCCGGCGTCATCGGCGAAGTCGAGACGTATCGAAGTCAGATCGACGGCGCCCTCGCGCGTCTCTGCGACAGCGGGCTCACTGCTCTCCACGAGCGCACGCCAGACGTCGCCGCCGCCGTTCGGTACAGTCTCCTGGGTGGCGGCAAGCGCTTTCGCGGCATCCTCCTCCTCGCCGGGTATCGAGCCGCAGGAGGGACGGATGACGCCACGCTCCTCGCCGCGGCTATTGAGATCGTGCACGCTTACTCGCTCGTCCACGACGATCTGCCGTGCATGGACGACGACGACGTGCGCCGCGGCCGGCCCACCGTTCATCGAAAGTTCGACGCACGGGTCGCAACGGTCGCCGGTCTCGTCATGGTCCCGCTCGCGGCACGAACCGCCGCGCGCGCGGCGCATCACCTGTCGCCGTCGAGCGCGGGCCGCATCGTCCGCGAGCTCATGGGAGCGTCCGGAGCCGGCGGCATGATCGGCGGCCAGATGCTGGACCTCGAGGGTGAAGGGAAGACGCTGAGTCTCGCGGAGCTGGAGCAGATTCACAGCGCGAAGACGGGAGCGCTCGTATCAACGGCCGCTCTGCTCGGCGGCCTCGCGGCCGGCGCACGTCATGGCGCCGTTGACGCGCTTGCCCAGTATGGTGCCGCGCTCGGCCTCGCCTTTCAGATCATCGACGACGTGCTCGACGTCACGGCGACCACCGAAGCGCTCGGAAAGACCGCGGGGCGCGACGTCGCGCTCAAGAAGAGCACCTATCCAGCCCTTCTTGGCGTAGACGGAGCGATGCGGCGCGCAGACGCCCTGATCGATGAAGGGTGCATGGCCCTGTCCACCGTCGGCCTCCTTACGCCATTGCTCGAGAGCATCGCGCGCTTCGTCGTGAGGCGACGAGCCTGACGCTTGGCATCGCGCTGGCCATGCGCGCTGAAGTAACGGACCGCTGTGCAGTTCGCTAGCTTTAGGCCGTGAAATTGGTTTCACCGTAGCCAGTATGACGATTCTCGATCGCATCCACTCCCCACACGACGTCCGGCGCCTCAACGCCGACGAGCTGAAGATCCTCGCCGAGGACATTCGCGCGCGGCTCATCGACGTCTGCTCGCGCACCGGTGGCCACATCGGCGCGGGTCTGGGGGTCGTCGAGCTCACGATCGCGCTGCACGCCGCCTTCGAGACGCCGCGCGACCAACTCGTCTGGGACGTCGGTCATCAGGGCTATCCGCACAAGCTTCTCACCGGTCGCAACGAGGGTCTGGAGACACTGCGCCAGGAGAATGGCATCTCGGGATTTCTCAAGAGAACCGAGAGCGAGTACGACGTCTTCGGTGCTGGCCACGCGGCGACCGCGATCTCGGCAGCGCTCGGCGTCGCCGCAGGCCGCGACCTTCGCCACGAAGATTTCAAGGTCGTGGCAATCCTCGGCGATGGCGCGCTCACGTGCGGCCTGGCGTACGAAGGATTGAACAACGCCGGTCACTCCGAGCGGGACGTCATCGTCGTCCTCAACGACAACGAGATGTCGATCGCGCCTAACGTGGGCGCGATCTCGAAGTATCTGACGTCCGTGCAGCGCAACTCGCTCTACAATCGCGTGCGCTCAGCCATTGGCGACCTTGCCGACAATGGCGCCGGTGGCCTCTTCTCGTCGATGGGCTTCGGCACCTGGGTGCGGCGCTGGGAGGAAAGCCTCAAGGCACTGCTCACACCCGGCGTGCTCTTCGAGGAGCTGGGCTTTCGCTACTTCGGTCCCATCGATGGCCACGACATCGACGCCATGATCGAGACCTTCACCGCCGTGCGCAGCCTCGGCGGTCCGCGGCTGGTGCACGTGCGGACGCAGAAGGGAAAGGGGTTTCCGGCCGGCGAGAGCCTCGAGAAATGGCACGCGCTCCCGCCCGATCACGATCCGTCGACCGGGAAGCTGCGCCACGCCGCGTCAGGCACGTCGTATCAGAAAGTGTTTGGCAAAGCCCTCACTGAGCTTGGCGCGAAGGACGAGCGGATCGCCGCGATCACGGCGGCGATGCCGAGTGGCACGAGCACGGATCTCTTCGCCAAGGCGTACCCGAGCCGATTCTTCGACGTCGGAATCGCGGAAGCACATGCGGTGACTTTTGCGGCGGGCCTGGCAACCCGTGGCGTGCGTCCCGTCGTCGCGATCTATTCCACATTCCTGCAGCGCGCCTACGACAGCATCATTCACGACGTCGCGATCCAGTCGCTTCCAGTCGTGTTCTGTCTCGATCGCGCCGGTCTCGTTGGGGAAGACGGCGAGACCCACATGGGGCTGTACGATATCGCCTACCTGCTCGCCGTGCCTAACGTGACCGTCACGGCCCCGAAGGACGGACGCGAGCTCGTTGGTCTTCTCCGCACGGCGATCGCTCACGAGGGCGGGCCATTCTCGATCCGCTATCCACGCGACGCGGCGCCGGACAGCGTGCCGACCGCCACCGAGGTGGAGCCCATTCCCTACGGAACCTGGGAAGTGCTTCATCACGGCTCCGAGATCGCGGTGCTCGCGACGGGCACGATGGTGCGCCCCGCGTCCCAGGCCGCCGACGTCCTTGCGGCGGAAGGCTTGCGCATCACGGTCGTGAACTGTCGGTTCATGAAGCCGTACGACGAGGTGACGCTCGCCGCCGTGCTCGCGAATCACACCCGCGTCCTCGTGGTCGAAGAGGGCACGATCGTGAATGGCTTCGGCGCCTACATGTCCACTGTTATCGCACGTCAGGATCCGTCGGTACGAGTCGCGGTGCACGGCGTGCCGGACCGCATCATTCCGGCGGCATCGCGCGCGCGCCAGCTCGCGCTCACCGGGCTGGATGCCACCGGCATCGCGTCGCGGGTGCGCGCGCTGCACGAGCAGGAGAGCGAGGCGGTCGCCGGGTGATCCGCGTCGGCGTCGTTGGACACCGGGGCTATGCGGGGCTGCCAGACGTTCTCCAGACGCTGGAGGAGCTGACGCCCGGCCTCGGCCTCGAGCTGTACTTCGAGAGCGAGATTCACGAGGCGGCCGGCTACGGCAAGGAGCTGTCAGATCCGTCGAACCTCGACGTGATGCTCACGTTAGGCGGAGACGGTACGCTGCTGCGTGGCGCTCGCCTCCTCGATCCACACCAAGTCCCAATCCTCGGCGTGAATCTCGGCCGGCTCGGCTTTCTCACCTGTTGTCCGGCCGATCAGCTGGCATCGGCGCTCATGCGATTCGCGCGGCGCGATTATCTGGTAGAATCGCGCATGGCGATCAAGGCGCGCGTGCTCGACGCGTTCGGCCGCGAGCGACACCAGTGGGTCGCGCTCAACGACGTCGTGCTCCACAAGGGAGGCTTCGCGCGGGTGGTCGAGCTCCGCGTCTGCGCCGACGGTGAAACGATCGCCACGTATGGTGCCGACGGCGTCGTCATCTCCACGCCGACCGGTTCGACGGCGTACAGTCTCTCCGCCGGTGGACCGGTGGTCTTTCCGACGCTCGAGGCGCTCGTCGTCACCCCGGTGTCTGCCCACGCACTCGCGATCCGGCCGCTGATCCTTCCGCCCGGGACAGAGGTGACGGTGCAAGCCGAGGGTTTCCCGGAAGAATTATTGGTAACGATCGACGGCCAGGTGGGCTCCACCTTTGCGAGCGGTGAAACGCTCAGCATCCGTCGCGGCGAAGGAGGCGTCCTCATCGTGCGCTTCCCCGGTGGCAGCTTTTTCAAGACGCTGCGCCAGAAGCTCGGCTGGGGCGGCCTCAAGGAACGCGATGAGAAGTTCGGCTTCGATGCAGCGACCTGACGACCCCATGCTCTCTCTAAGCGAGAGGAGTGGGAGTGCGCGCGAAGCGCGCACGACTCCAAATCGATTGGCTCCGAGCGAAGCGAGGAGTGGGAGTGCGCGCGAAGCGCGCACGACTCCATGTGGGAGCGAAGCTTCCACATGTTGACAGAGCTTCGCATAAAAAACTTTGCGATCATCGAATCGCTCTCGCTGCCGCTGGCGCGAGGGTTCAACGTGCTCTCAGGGGAGACCGGTGCCGGGAAATCCATCATCGTCGGCGCGCTGAGCCTCCTCCTCGGCGAGCGCGCCAGTGTCGATCTCATTCGCACGGGCGCCGAGCGCGCGAGCGTCGAAGGCGTCTTCGACATCGCCGAACGTTCAGAGATCGCTCAACTGCTGGACGAGCGCGGCATCGACGCCGACGAGCCACTGGTCGTGCTCAAACGTGAGATCGCCGCGTCGGGACGAACCCGTGCCTGGGTGAACGGGAGCTCCGTCAGTGCCACGCTCCTGGCGGAGATCGGCCAGCATCTCGTCAATCTCCATGGCCAGCACGAGGCACAGACCCTCCTCGATCCGGAGTCGCAGCGACTCATCCTCGATGTCTTTGCCGGCGCCGTCGATGCCGCGACGCACACGCGGGCCGCATTCGACGATCTCGCCGCCACGCGCCGCGAGATCGCCGATCTTCTTCGCCGAAAGGCGGATGCCGAGCGACGCGCCGATTACCTCCGTCACGTCGCGAAGGAGATCGAGGATGCGAAGCTCACGGAGGGCGAGGACGCACGCCTCGAAGACGAGGCGCGACGGCTCGAGAACGCGGAGGAATTGCGGAGTCTCGCCTCGGGCATTGCGTCGGGCATCGACGGGGAAGAGGAGGCCGTCCTCACCGTGCTCGGCGGCGTGGAGCGGCATCTCTCCGCCATTCAGCGCATCGATCCCACGCTCTCGCGGCTCCAGGAGCTTTACGACAGCGCCTACTACAATCTCGAGGCGCTGGCGCGCGAGCTCGAGGAATACGAGGCGTCGATCGATCTCGACCCGGCGCGGCTCGACGAAGTCCGCGCGCGCCGCGATCTCCTCTTTCGCCTCACGAAAAAATACGGGGCGACCCTCGCGGACGTGATCGAAACCGGCCGCCGCACGCGCGAGGAGCTCGATCTCATCGACTCAGCAGGCCTCGATCTGCGGCAGCTCGAGACTCGCGAGCGGGACGCGCGAGCTCGCTTCCAGGAGCGAGCCGCCGCGCTCACCGAGCTGCGTCAGGCGGCGGCGCAACGCATCGCCACCAGCGTCGATCAGCTGCTCCCGGACCTCGGCATGCCCGATGGCCATTTCAGCGTTCGCCTAACGCCAACGGCTGAAATTGGCCCGTGTGGCGCCGAGGATGTGGAATTCCGGGTTTCGTTGAACGTCGGCCACGAGGAGCGTGCGTTGTCGCGAGTCGCGTCGGGCGGCGAGCTGTCGCGCGTGATGCTCGCGCTCAAGACGATCCTCGCTCGCCTCGACCGCGTTCCGACGTTGGTCTTCGACGAGGTCGACGCCGGCATCGGCGGCCGCGTTGGGCTCATGGTCGGCGAGACGATGCGGCGCGTTGCGGCACACCATCAGGTGTTCGCGATTACTCATCTACCCCAGATCGCCGCCCGAGCGCACCATCACATCCTTGTCGCGAAGGGCGCCCGGGGCGGCGTTACCACGGCCGACGTCACAGTGCTCACAGGTGGCGATCGCGTGTCCGAGGTGGCTCGGATGCTGGGCGGAGATCCCGAGAGCGAGGTCAGTCGCGCCCACGCGCAGGAGCTGCTCGAGAGCGCCGCGTCGCCCGAGCTGGCCACGACGGCCGCCGCGACCAATGGAAGTGCTCCGGCTCAGCGGCCGGTGCGGCGCAGGCGATAGTAAATTCGCAGCTCGATCTGATCGCGGCTGTACTTCGGGACCAGTCCGCCCGAGGCAGTGAGCGTTTCGAGATGGGTGAACGAGAGCTCGATCGGTACGCTGCTCCGCCCCTTTACATAACGAGTAACCGTCGAGTAGCCGAAGCCCAGACCAGCGCGCTGTTCCGTCGTGGCGCTGAATACCGGGAGAGTCGACGCGTCGGGCGAAGTGTACTTGCTCGCCGCCTGATGCCTCAGGGTGTAGGCGCCGAAGAGACTGAAATAGTCGGTGAACGAGATGCGCGGTGTCGCCTCGAGCTGCAGCGCATCGCCTTCTCGCCAGCTACCCGCAATGGGAACGTCCAACGGAAAGAGCGCGTAGTCGCTGTTGGGAAGACGCGCCACGTCCGAGCTCGTGAAGTAGCTCGTGTACTGCGCCCCGAACGTCGCCATGAACCGCCGACTGAAGCGCACGTCGATCAATGCGCCGCCATCGGCGCTCGTCTGGCCCGTGCCGGTACCCACCTCGAAAGGCACGGTCCCCGTCGGCGGCCGTCCTGTTCCGACGCGAACGACACCGAGGAGCGTCGCCCTGAGCTTCATGCCGCCGGTCGTGTCGGCGAAGGCATCGAGGAGCTTGAACCGTGCCGACACTTCGATATCGCCAATTCCGATGCGGTCGGGCGACCCTAACGAGTCATACGCGGCGATCGTCGGGTCCGTGGCGAGCTGCTGCAGCTGAAACAGAGCTGCCACCGCGTTGGCGCCAGCAGGCTGGTTGAACGTATACGTCTTTCCCGTTATGCTGCCGACGCTCGACTCCAGGTTGTCCAGTTGAGTGAGTACCGCCGCCTGAGCGTTGCCGAGCGGGGAGAACCTGCTCGCCGCGCCATAGAGAACTCCCACCGCGGCGCTCTCGTCCTGCACAGACTTGCGGAGCTCTATGGCCGCTTGCCGCTGTGCATCGGTGCACCCGCTCGCAGCCGTGCAGTTGTTGACGAAATTGTCGAGATCCACGAACGCATCGTGCAACTGGGCGAGGAGGGGGGCAATGTTCTGCTGCGGTATGCTCGGCCCGACATTGGCCCCGAAGTTACCGTTCAGTCGTCGGGGATTGAGCTCTACGAAAACCGTGCTGTGCGTCTGCACCACCGGCACCATCGCGCCAATCGTTAGGCGATCGGTCAGACCGTACTGCAGGGTGAACGGTGTCGTCACCGTGCGCGTGTTCGCGGTCGCGAACTGCTGGCCGAGATTGAGTGACAGGGTCGGATCCCCCGTTAACGTCCGAAGCGCGTTCTCGGCCGCGGCGAGTGCCGGAAACTGGCGCACGCCGAGCTGGCTCGCGCTGAACGCGTCGCCGAGCGGATGCAGATGATGCGCGCTGTCTGCTGCCGCGTCGTAGACCTCGTCGATTCGCGTCCAGGCATTCAGCGCGCGAAAGAGCACGGTGCCTTTGGGCAGCGTCCGCGCCTCTTCGGTGTTGCTCAGCGGAAGCGGCGCGGGCGGCAGCTGCGCTGACGCACGCGCCGCGAGACTGACCGCGACGATGAGAAGCGACGCGCACCGGAACAAACGCGAGCGAATCCTTTCGCTCCTTGGCCGGCGCGCGTCGGGGGTTTGGTGTGTGTCCTCTACAGCCTCGGCCATGCGTTGACGTGGGATGAGGTTATCATTCTACCCGGTCATCGCCAAAAATGCATAAACGATCGTGACACTGCTCCCGCCGCCGCGCGTTCCCTGGCAGATCACCGGGAACCACTGGATCGCGCTGCCGTGCATCCATCCCGTCGACGGCTCGCTGCACGCGCTCGGTGTTCTGCACCGCGGATCGCGCTCTGCGATCGAGCTCGCGGGCGACCCCGATTTTCTCCAGGGCTTGGGAACGCCACTGCTCAAGCCGACGCTCGGCGTCGGCGGCGTCACGCGCGATCTCGCCGGCGCGCAAATGGCGTGGGAGAGAGCGCTGGGGTGGATTCCGACCTTCTCCTGTACCATCAGCGACGTCGTCGTGCGCGGCAGCATCTTCGCTCCGTATGGACGCGACGCCGACGTCGCTGGCGCCGTGTACGCGCTCTCGGTCGAGAATCGTACGGGCGCGCCTGCCGAGATCACGATCGGCCTCGAGGGACGCTTCGCCCATCGCCAGCTGCGCGTTCGCTCGGCGCGACAATTCGTCGACGCGAATGTTGTGAGCCACGGCGCGGAAGACGTCTTGCTACTCGAGGGAAGCGCGCCACCGGGAGACGTCGCGGTCGGCATTGGCGGCGATGGCGCTGCCCAGCTCTCGATTGCCGACAATGGCACCAATGACTTCGCGCTCCGCCGCGTCGTTAGGGTGGCGCCCGGTGAGCGCGAGCACGTCGCCTTCTATATCGCCGCCGGGCCTGAGCGCGACGGCGCGGAGGCAACCGTACGCGTGCTGAGGCGCCGCGGCTGGCGCCAGCTGCTCACGTCGACGCGCGATGCGCTCCAGTCTCTGCAGCAGACCGCGACGAACGACGCCATGGATCGCGTCATCAATCGCAATCTGCTCTTCGCCTACTTCTATTCGGTCGGGCGCGCACTCGACGATGCGCACTATTACGTCGTGCGGAGCCGCGCCCCCTGGAATGGCCGCGGCATCACCGTGCGCGACTGGGAGGCGCTCGTCTGGACCATCCCGGCCGTGCAGCTCGCCGACGCGCCGCTCGCACGCGAGCTCCTGCTGCGCGTCTGCGAGCTGCATGGCTACGCGCCGGGGCGCGGTGTGCACTACATGGACGGCACCCTGTTCGAGCCGGGCTTCACCCTCGAGGGCGCTGCCGCGTACGCGCTCGCTACCGATCGCTACATCCGCGACACCGGCGACGACCAAATTGTCGAAGAGCCGGTGCTCGCCGACACCCTCTACCTCGCGGCCGACGACCTGGCCTCGCGCCGCGACCGACGAGTTCCCCTCTACCACACCGAAGTCAGCCCGTCGGGGACTCCACCCGCATACCCCTTCGCGCTGCATGGCAACGCGGTCGTCGCACAGGCGCTCGACGTCCTCCGTCGCACGCTCGACGAGGAGACGGCGCGCGAGGTCGAGGATCCCGAGGCGGTGCGGGCCGCCATCCGCCGCCATTTCGTCGTCGATCGGGAAGGGAAGGACACCTACGCCGCCGCCGTCGATCTCGCCGGCGGCATCTCCGTCGAGGACGATCCCCTCGGCTCGACACTCTGGCTCCCGCTGTACGACACCGTCGCGCGCCAGGATTCCACCTATCGGCGGACCGTGAAATCGATCGGCGCCGAGCCGCATCTCCTCGCACAGCAGTGCGCGCGCCTCATCGGTCCGGAGGCGGGCTCGGTTCTGCAGTGGCTACGGCGCGCTCCGCTGGATGGCGGCATCGCCGCCGAGGAAGTGGACGCCGACGGTCGCGCCCGCGGCAACGGCGGTGACGCGGCGCTCTCCGGCCTTTTGGCGTGGAGTGTCTGGTATGCCGTGAACGCCCTCGGCGAGCGGCCGTGAATGGATGTCACCCGAGTGCAACGAGGGATCTGCTCTCTGGTTGAAGGCCGGTGTGCTTGTCGCGGCGGGAATCGGCCGCCTATATTGAGCGGCACACGCGGGAATAGCTCAGTTGGTAGAGCACAACCTTGCCAAGGTTGGGGTCGCGGGTTCGAGTCCCGTTTCCCGCTCTGAAGCAAGTTGAAGGGAGCGGCCGCCGCCGCTCCCTTTAGCTTTTGCTCATGTCGTGTTCCGCCGGGATGGCGAAATCGGTAGACGCGAGGGACTTAAAATCCCTTGGGGGCAACCCCATCCGGGTTCGATTCCCGGTCCCGGCACTCAGCACTAGAGGACTCTCATTTAGCCTTCGCGGGCGTTTCGCCCGCCCGCGCTAAGTCGCCTCGATGGCGCTTGCGCTTGGTTGTGCACCACTACATCATCGGCTCCCTCACTTGTCTCTGGAGTGTTGCCGGTGCGCGCTCGCCGATTGGTCACGGCCCTCGTCGCCCTCGCTACTGCTGTCGCGTGCGGATCGTCTACGGACAATGGGCCACAGCCCGCGCACGTCATCGTCGCGCCTGACGCCGTCACGATTCCCCAGCAGGGCACCGCGACGCTCAGCGTCTCCGTCACGGACCAGAATGATCAGCTGATCACCGGCGCCGTCGTCACATTCAGCAGCTCGAATACACAGATACTCACGGTCTCCAATCTCGGCGTGATCACCTCCGTCGGGCCGTCGGGGACGGCGAACGTCATCGCCAAGTCGGGCCGCGCGTCGACGAGCGTACCGGTCAACGTCACCCAGGTCAGCTCGGGAATATCCGTGTCGCCTAACCCCGCGACGCTCAACCAGAAAACGACGCTTCAATTGCAGGCGCAGGTCGTCGATGCCGTCGGGACACCGATCCCCGGCTCGACGATCAATTACTCACCGGCGAATCCCTCCCTCATCTCGGTCTCGCCGACAGGGCTCATCACTTCGCTCGGGCCCGGGGGGACAACTAGCCTGATGCTGTCGACGCCGACGCTGAACCGGACGATCTCGGTGGTCGTCAACCAGGTCGCGTCGGACCTGCGCGTCGCGCCGTCGTCCGTTCGCATCGGCAAGACGGGGAAGGCGCAACTCGTCGCGACCATCGTCGACGCGGTGGGCGCCGCAATGCCAAGCGGGAGCATCACCTGGACGTCGAATGATCAGTCCATCGCCACCGTTTCGAGCACTGGCGTCGTCACAGCCGTTGGACCGTTAGGCAGCACGACCATCACGGTGAAGAGCGGAAACTTCACGCGCACCGTCGCCGTCGAAGTGGCCAACATCTCCCGTCCCTCCGGGACCTCGGTCACGACGGCCTCCTTCGCCAACACGTGGGGACTCGGAATTTCCTCGAACGGCGCCATCGTCGCCCCGGGCTACGACGGTGCTCATAGCGCAATCGTGGATCCCGCCGGCGCGGTTCTGCCCACGAACGGGAGCGCGGGCGGCCTCGACGTGACCTTCAACAGCACCGGCACGACCGCATACATCGGAAACCAGGTCAACAACCGAATCGACGTAGTCGATGTCGCCAGCAATACCGTTGTGGGCAATTTCACGGTCGTGCAGCCGATCGCGGTGCAGATGAGCCGCGATGATCAAACGCTGTATGTCGGAGCCGGTGGCCTCGTCGTCGCCTACGACCCCGCAACGCATGCCGAGAAGACGCGTATCACGGTACCAGGTACGATCAACGCGATGACGCTGCATCCCTCCCAGAACCTGCTCTACGTTACCGGCTTCGAGGCGGGAGCCGTCACGGAGATCAACACGTCCACGAACACCGTCACCCGCACCTTCCATGTGGGGGGCACGGCACAAGAGGCGGTCGTCACAGCCGACGGCAGCACGCTCTACGTGGCGATCGAGGGCAGCGACTTGGCGATGTTCGATCTCGCCAGTGGTGTGCAGGGCCCGTCGATTTCTGGCGCCGGTGGCTTCGGGGCCGCGTTGACGCCCGACGGCCTGGAGCTCTGGGTCGTGAGCGGCGGCACGCTGAAGATGGTGGACCTTGGCGCGCGGACTTTCCGATCACTCGCGCTGCCCACCGGAGGACGCCGCATCGTCTTCTCCAACGATGCCTCGGTCGCGGTTATCACTCAGGAGGGGTCCGGCTTCATGTTCGTGCGGTGAGGCGCGGTGGACTGCCGTTATCGAATCTCGCTCTCGCGAGGGTTGCAACCTCATTGCGCAGCTCGACGGACGGATGCTCGGCGCAGTACAAGTACGCCAGGATCGCCCGCGGAACGCCATCATCCAGAATGCACCAGCGAATGAGTCGCCGGCCATCGATGGCGACCGTCGAGCCATTGCCGTGAAGCGTCATCGCTCGCAGACCACGCTCCGGCGTAAAGATCCAGCACTCGGACAGCACACGCCGCGCATCGGCGTAATCGTGGGACGTGACCGCGATGGTGCATGACTCCATGACGTGCTCCGGCGGCTCTGGAGAGCGTTGGCGTTGCCCTCGAGTTCAAATATCGGACAGCGCTCCGAGATTGTTGAGCCGGCCGAAGCGAAGACGGGGCGAGCGTCAGTTCAACGCTCGCCCCGCTCACTGCTGCTCTCTTCGCGGTCAGAATGGAATCTGATCCGTCTCCGCCGCCGCGGGCTCCGTCTCCGGGACCAAGGGCTCGGAGGAGGAATCGCCCGACGCGTTCCGTCCATTGCTGCTCGACCGCTGTCCAGCCTTCGCTGGCCAGACCACACCGTCGCAGGAGCGATTGCGGCACTTGAAGTCCGGCGCTTTCGGATTCCGCTTCGAGAGTCGGTTGTCCCACATCCGACCTCCACACTTCGGGCAGCTCGGCTCATCCAGCGCGAGCGGCCCAGTGGCGGGACCGGCGAGCGTCGTCTCGATGTGGACGTCGCCAGGCGTCGCCTGCTGCTCATCCTGCCGTTCAGAGCGCGCGCGCTCCCGAGCTTCGGAGCGCGCCTGTCGACGCGCATAGACCACTGCCGGCTCTTCGAGCGGCTTTGCGTAACGGCCGTCGCTGTCGACCTGCACCCAGTTCTGCTCGAAGCTGTACAGCTCGTGCGCGATGCCGAAGCGAACCGCCGCGCGCTTGAACGCATCCGTCGCTGCGGACTTGTAATCGCGGCCCGTCCCGACATCCTCGCGAATCACGCCAAGAATCTGAAGACGCGCCTTGAACGAGCAGGTCTGCTCCCCATTCTCATCCTGGCCCGCGAGCGTCGGAAGGAGATCGAGGGTGAGATCCCACTCACCCGGAACGACGCTGTCGAGGCGCTCGCGCACCGTGTTCGCGTCGATGTAAGCAACGAAGCGCGCGACGTACTTGCCGTCACGCTGTACAGGTTTGCCGTCCTGACGCCAGGAGATGACGCCAGAGGGCAGGGGCGCGGAAAGCTTCGACCAGATGTCCATCTTGTCCATGTGTGTCTCGTGTCGTGCGATCATGCTCTCATCCCACCGTTGTGAGTCCGTCCGTTGTGGTGTCTGTTAGGCTCTCCAATCCGTCGTGCCTGTCGTACTGCAGGACACTCGACGCCGTGCTCGCAGTACCAGCCGTGCCGCCGGTCGAGGAAGACCAGATGCGCCTTCGCGGCGCCATCCACCGTTTCATCGACTCGAAAGAGCCGCTCGACCGAGGTGCCAGCCCCGCACTTTTGCTGGGCGTTGAGCTCCCTGACGCGAAACTGAACTTCCCGCTCCTTTGCGGGGACCAGCTTCGCCTTTGCGCGTCCGCTGCTCTTGGTCTTCGTGACGCTCCCTCCGCGAGCGCCCGTTCTCCGCGCCTGCCGCTTCTTGCCTGCTGCCGCTGTGCGCCCCGATTTGTTGACTCTCGACACGCCCGCTCCTATCGTTTGTTACAGATGTCTCTCGATTCGGGGTTTGTTCGGTATTATTGTACGCTCTGGTGCTACGTATGTCAACCGGTTCGCCGAAGCCAGATCTCGAGTCCGTCGGTTTTCCTGAGCTGACCACGCTCGGCAAACGCATCGAGGTGCTGCGCATTGGCCGGGGGCTGTCGAAACAGCACCTCGCCCGCTTCGCCGGCACCTCACGCCAGCAGTTGTGGCGCGTGATGACTGGCAAATCCGAGCTCACCGACGCGCTACGTCAGCGGCTCGCGGTTGCCCTTCAGGTGGACTCGGCAGCGCTGACCACTGCGAGTATCTCTGCGGCCTCGTCGACGAGTCCGACGGCTGCCAGCGACTCGGCGACGGACTCGGCGGTCGCGACACGCGCGATCGGCATCTCCCTCGATACCTATCTGTGTACCCCACAACTGGCGGAACGAACCCTTCGCACGTTGCCTAACGGCGACGTCGGCCGCGAGCTCAAGCGTATGATCCTCACCGCGCTGGAGGACGTCGCGCTGGAGCGCCACATCACGCTCCCTGCTGAATTCTTCGAGTTGCGACGACGAGTGCTGAGCGGCGAGCTCTGACGCACGCACGACGCATGGCGCGTCTTGTGCACCGGTGTCGCCCACCAATCTTCGAGCGAGCGACACGATGGAAAGCGGAATCGATTTTCTCCGAAGCCAGGTCAACAACGCGGTGATGCAGCACGATTCCTTCCTGCGCTCCGTGGTCGACCACGAGTCGCAGGCGCAGGATCAGCGCTTTCGCGATCTCTGTTCGCGACACATTCCCCGAATGCGCGAGCACCAGCGTATGCTCGAGGAGTTCCAGCGCACTCTCGGAAGCGGCGATTCACGCAATGAGAGCAATCCGCTGGAGAACATCGGCGGTGTTCTGAAGCGCGCTGCGGGGAGCGCGATCGGCATGGCGAAGGATCTCGCGGACGCGCCGCGCCAGAGCGACTTCCTTCGCCTCGTGAGCGACATTGTCATGGCGCGCCAGGCCGAGGACACCTTCAAGACGTTCCGCGAAGGCGGGCGCCAGCTCGGAATTCAACAGCTCGCCGATATCGGCGAGATGGGCGAGCGACACCACGACGAGTACGTGAAGGAAGCGAACCGTCTCGTTCAGCAGATGTTCGTCGAGCATGCCCGCGGCGCCGAGCATCTCATCGTCTCGACGCCTCGCGCGCAGCAGGACCTCGGGGCGATGTGAGCCCCGAATCGCGATCGACGTCGGCTGAAGGAGCGTCGCCGCACGACGGCGACGCTCCGTCGAGGCTCGATCCTCGACGCCGCATCGATTGCGTCGGTCCCGCCGAGGCGTCCATGCCACGTCCGACGCAGCGTGGTCGCGGCCGCGGTGTGCGCGTCGATGGCGATCACCGTCTCTCCACTCCAACGCGCGTTCGATAAGTCATTCGCTGCTGGCAGTGCGATTTCGGCGCGACTAGCTTTGCGGCATGACAGACGTCGTAGCACTCGCGGCGGAGCTGTTGGCAATCGATTCCTCCACTGGCGCCGAGAGCGGCGCCATCGACTTCGTCGCGCGGTGGCTCGTCGCCCATGGGTGGAACGTCAATCTTCAGGAAGTGACGCGCGGGCGCGCGAACGTCTGGGCAACCCGCGGCGGCCGCGGCGTCACGCTCTCCACGCACCTCGATACGGTTCCCCCCTACCTGCCACCGCGGCTTCAGGGTGAGCGCCTCACCGGCCGAGGTGCGGCGGACGCGAAGGGAATCGCCGCGGCGATGCTCACCGCCGCCGAACGCCTCGCACAGAGCGGGGAAGAACGCGTCGATCTCCTGTTCGTCGTTGGCGAGGAGAAGGGCTCGGATGGAGCGCGCACAGCGAACCGCTTGCCCGCGACGAGCCGCTTTCTCGTGAACGGCGAGCCGACGGAGAGCAAGCTCGCGAGCGGCGCGAAAGGGTCACAGCGCGTCACCGTTCGCATCCGGGGCAAAGCCGCCCACTCCGCATACGCGCACCTGGGACGCTCGGCCATCGAGCCGATGCTTGCGCTCCTGCCCACAATTCACAAACTCTCATTGCCGACCGATCCCGTGCTCGGCGATACGACGGTGAACATCGGCACGATCCGCGGCGGCACCGAGGCGAACATCGTCCCGGCGCTCTGCGAGGCCGAGCTGATGTTTCGGCTCGTCGGTCCCGTAGAGCCATTGCGGGAGACGGTCGTCGCGTGGGCACGCGACAGAGCGGAGCTCGAGTGGGGCTCGTACATTCCCGCGCAGCACTTTCACGTCATCGACGGCTTCGATGTCGCCCCCGTCGCCTACACGACCGACATCCCGCTGCTGAGCCGTTGGGGCACACCGCTGCTCTTCGGACCCGGCTCGATACACGTCGCTCACACGCCTGACGAGTACATCGAGGTGCGCGAGCTCCGCGCCGCCGTCGAGTCATATGACCGGATCGTACGGTCCCTGCTCGCGAGTTGAGGCCATGAATCCTGTATCGAACGAGCGTGATCGCTCGCAGGTCCGCAAGCGGCCTGTCGCCGTGCTGGGCGCCACCGGCGCGGTCGGACAGACCTTCATTCGCCTGCTCGAGAATCATCCCTGGTTCGAGCTCGCCGAGGTCGCGGCCTCGGAGCGTTCCGCCGGGCGCAAGTACGGCGAGGCCGTGCGCTGGGTGAGCGGCGGCCAGGTGCCGGAGAGCGTGGCGAGCCGCACGATCGTCGCCTGCGATCCCGGTAAGGTGTCGTCTGACATCGTCTTCTCTGCGCTCGATTCGAGCGTCGCGGGCGAAGCGGAGCTGGCCTTTGCGGCGGCTGGAAAGCTCGTGCTCAGCAACGCGAAGAATCACCGCATGGCGCCCGACGTCCCGCTGGTGATCGCCGAGGTGAATCCCGATCACTTGCGCGTTCTCGAAACGCAGCGCCGCAACCGCGGTTGGCAGGACGGAGGAGGCATCGTCACCAACGGGAACTGCTCGGCGATCGTTACTGCCCTCGCGCTCGCACCGATCCACGAGCGATTCGGGATCACCGACGTGTTCGTATCGACGATGCAGGCAGTCTCCGGCGCTGGCTACCCGGGCGTTGCCTCGCTCGACATTCTCGGGAACGTGATTCCGTTCATCAACGACGAGGAGGACAAGCTCGAGACCGAGCTCTGCAAGTTTCTTGGCTCGTTAGGCAATGGCACCGGTGAGATCGTCTCCGCGCCGATTGCCGTGAGCGCCCACTGCAATCGCGTACCGGTGGAGAATGGCCACACGGTGTGCCTCTCGGTGCGTCTGCGGGATCGCGCCACGGCAGGTGAGGTCGAAGCAGCGGTGCACGAATGGCGTGGAGCTGGCGTGGCGCGCGGGCTCCCGTCGTCTCCGGAACGTCCCGTCGAAGTGATCGATGCCGCCGATCGGCCGCAGCCGCGCCGCGACGTGCAGCGCGGCGGCGGCATGACGGTCGTCGTCGGCCGCATCCGCGCGGACTCACTCTTCGACGTCAAGCTCGTGGCGATGGGTGACAACGTCGTGCGTGGCGCCGCTGGCGCGTCGGTGCTGAATGCGGAGTTGATGGTGAATTGCGGTTTGCTGCCGCGGTGACGCGTGATCGTCGTCAAGTTCGGCGGCACCTCGGTCGGCGACGCGGACGCAATTCGGCGTGCGGCGTCGATCGTCGCCGCGCGTCGCGGACGTCAGCCGATCGTGGTCGTGTCCGCGATGGCGGGAGTGACCAACGCGCTTCTCGCCATCGCCGAGCAGTCCGCGCGAGGACAGCTCATCGGCGCGATTCGAAGCGTCGAAGCGCTGCGCGAACGACACATGCAACAGGCGGAGCTTCTGCTCGGTGACTCGCCGGAGTGCGCCGAGTTGTGTAGTGAGATGAGCGCGATGATCGACGAGCTCGCGCACCTCACCGAAGCGCTGAACACCCTTGGCGACGCGACGCCGCGCAGCCTCGATGCGATCGCCGCCTACGGAGAGCAGCTGTCATCGCAACTCGCCGTAGCCGCATTCCGGAAATGCGGGCTCCCGGCAGAGCACGTCGAGGCGCGCGACGTGATGGTCACCGACGAGGCGTTCACACGCGCCGAGCCGAACACAGACGCGATCGCCGAAGCGGCCCTGCGCCTCGTCGCCCCGGTCGCTCGCGACGGTCGGATCCCCGTCATGGGGGGCTTCATCGGCGCGACGCCGCGCGGCCTCACGACGACCCTCGGCCGGGGCGGCTCCGACTATAGCGCCGCGCTCCTCGGCGCCGCGCTGCAGGCCGAGGCGATCGAGATATGGACCGATGTCGATGGCATGCTCACGGCGGATCCGCGCGTCGTCGAGGGCGCGCGCCTGCTCGATCGCGTCGGCTTTGATGAAGCGTCGGAGCTCGCGTCGTTTGGCGCGAAGGTGCTGCACCCGATGACGATCTATCCCGCCGTGCGACTCGGCATCCCGGTGCTCGTGCTCAACTCTCGCCGGCCTGACGGGAAGGGAACGCTCATCACCTTCGAGGCCCCGCGCCGCGGCGTCACGGCGATCGCTGGCAAGAGCGGCGTCACGTTGATTCGGCTCCGCACCCCGCGCATGCTCCTGAGCGAGGGGTTTCTTCGCACCACGTTCGATGTCTTCCATCGGCATCGCGCCTCGGTCGACGTGGTCGCGACGTCCGAGGTTTCGGTGTCGCTCACGATCGATGACGCGTCGCGGCTCGATGCACTACTTCCCGACCTGCGCGAGCTCGGCGATGTGGCGATCGAGCGCAACCGTGGGATCGTCGCCGTCGTCGGCGCCGCGCTCAGCGCGGGCGGCGAGCACATGGCGCGCGCGCTAGGCGCGTTACGCGACACGCCAATACACATGCTGTCGCTCAGCGCCACCGGTATCAATCTGACGATCGTGGTCGACGGCGAGCAGGTTTCGCCAGTAATGCGTCGCCTCCACGAGGAGTTCTTTCACGAAGGAGCGCCGGTCTCGTGACCGCACGTCGAAGACTCGCGCTGATCGGGCTCGGGAAGATGGGACGCGCGCTCGCGCAGCTGGCGCCAGAGCGCGGGTGGGACGTGGTCGCGACGATCGGCGGCGCCGAGAACCGCGACGCGCGCGGCGTCACACCATCGTCCCTCGCGGGCGCGGATGTCGCCATCGAGTTCACGTCGCCTAACGCGGCACCGGCGAACGTGCGCGCTGCCGTTGCCGCGGGCTGTCCCATCGTCGTGGGAACGACGGGATGGTCCGATCAGCTCGCGTCGATCTCGGAGCTTGTCGGCACACGGAAGGGCGCGCTGCTCACGGCAGCCAACTTTTCTCTCGGTGTGAACGCATTCGAGCAAATCGTAGCGGTTGCGTCGCGTCTCCTCGCCGGTGTCGGCGGCTTCGACGTACAGCTCGTCGAGACGCATCACGCGGCAAAGAAGGACGCACCCTCCGGCACGGCAATCTTGCTCCGCCGCGCCGCGGCGCCGCCATGGGAGCGCGAGATTCCCATAACGAGTGTACGAACCGGTTCGGTCCCCGGCACGCACGAGCTCATCTTCGACGCCGCCTTCGAGACGGTGACGTTGACGCACACCGCACGCGACCGGCGCGTCTTTGCGGAAGGCGCGCTCGTTGCGGCGGCGTGGCTCATTGGCCGCCAGGGCGTGTTTACAATGCAGGACGTGTTGGCGTCTCGAGCGACGCCGGGAGCATCATGAAATCGACTCGCCTCGCCGGCTGCGGTACGGCGCTCGTAACGCCTTTCGCACAGGGCGGAGCTGTCGACGAGCGGGCGCTGCGCTCGATCGTCGAATGGCAGATCGCCGAGGGCGTGCATTTCCTCGTCCCGTGCGGCAGCACCGGAGAGGCGGCGACGATGACGCCCGAGGAGCAGCGACGGGTGATCGAGATCGTGGTCGAGGTGACCAATGGCCGCGTTCCCGTCGTTGCCGGCGCGGCGTCGAACGACACGCAGCGGGCGATCGCGCTGTCGAAGGGGGCGCAGGCCGCGGGCGCAACGCATCTCCTGCACACGTCGCCCATGTACAACAAGCCACCGCAGCGCGGCATCGTCGCGCACTATCGTGCGATCGCGGATGCCGTGGACCTGCCGATCGTCGTCTACAACATCCCGGGCCGGACGGGGAGCAATGTCGAGGCGAAGACGACACTTGCCCTTGCGGCAACACCGGGCATTGTCGCGGTGAAGGAGGCATCCGGGAACCTCGGCCAGATCACCGACATTCTCCGCGAACGGCCTAACGAGTTCAGCGTCCTGTCGGGAGACGACGAGCTCACCCTGGCGGTGATGGCCGCCGGAGGTGACGGCATCATCTCCGTCGTGTCGAATGCCACGCCTCGCCTCATGAGCGAGTTGTGCGAGTGCATGCGCAAAGGTGATCTCGCCGGCGCCCGCGAGCGCCACTTTCGCCTCCTTCCTTGGATGCGAGCCGCGTTCATCGAGTCGAATCCGCTCCCGGTCAAGGCGGCGCTCGCGATGTTGAGAAGAATAGAAAACGTACTCCGGCTGCCGCTGGTGCCGATGGACGAGAAGCACAGCGCGATGGTCCGCTCGGCACTTGCCAATACGGGAGTTCGCGTGTGAATCGCGCGTTGACTGAGTCGGGAGCGTTGTCGCGCCGGATCGCGGAGCTCAGCGCCATCCCCAGTACGGGGTCGATGCCGGACGACGCATCGGACGTTGTCGAAGAGCTCATCCGTGGCCTCGAAGCGGGGACACTCCGCGCAGCCAGGCGGGACGAGCGCGGTACATGGCACGCTGTGCCCTGGGTGAAGCAAGGGATCCTGCTCGGCTTTCGTATCGCGCAGGTCATCGACATGACGGCGTACGTCACCGCGGGCGCGCCCGCGCGATTCTTTTTTTTCGACAAGCAGACCTTCCCTCCGCGCGGCTTCGACCTCACGGACGGCGTGCGCATCGTGCCCGGCGGCTCCGCGATCCGGCGCGGCGCGTTCGTCGCCCCCGGTGTGGTGTGCATGCCGCCGATGTACATCAACGTCGGCGCTCACGTAGGCCCGAACACGATGGTCGACTCGCACGCACTCGTCGGCTCGTGCGCGCAGATCGGCTCGCGAGTGCACCTCAGCGCCGGCGCGCAGATCGGCGGCGTGCTCGAGCCGGTGAATGCGGCCCCGGTCATCATCGAGGACGAAGTGCTCGTCGGTGGCAATTGCGGCGTGTACGAGGGCACGGTCGTTCGACAGCGGGCGGTCCTCGCGGCAGGCGTGGTGCTCACGCGTGGCACGCCGGTTTACGATCTGGTCAACGAGACCGTGTATCGTGGCAGCGCTGACCGCGCCCTGGAGATTCCAGCCGGAGCGGTCGTCGTACCGGGCGCCCGGCGGGTGAAGGGCGAGTGGGCCGGCGAGCAGCAGTTGTCCCTTCAGACGCCGGTGATCGTGAAATACCGCGACGAGCAGACCGATCTGGCGACGACCCTCGAAGCGTGGCTGAGATGATTCAGCGGCTCCCCGATGCTGAGGTGGCCATCATCGGCCTCGGCGTCATCGGCGGCTCGGCTGCCCTACGAGTGCGCGAGCGTGGGACGCCGCTGCGCACCTTCAGCACGAGTGCGCAGGACTGCGCGCTGGCCCGGGAAGCGGGGCTTGTCGTCTCGCAGACACTCGATGCGGCGGTCCGCGAAGTTGGCTTGGTGCTGATCGCGGTGCCTCTGAATCGGATCGCGCCAGTGGCGTCGGAGGTGATCGGCGCCGCGCCAGATACAGCGACGATCCTGCACGCGGGAAGTTTGCAGCGCCTCGAGGCGCTCGACGCGATTCCCGAAGTTGCAGCGCGCCTGATCGGCACGCATCCGATCGCGGGGAGTCATCGCAGTGGATTCGGCGCGGCGCGCGCGGACCTCTTTCGCGATGCCGTCGTGTATGTCGAGCGCCGTGCCAGCGCGCGCCAACGAGAGGATGCGGAGCTGTTCTGGAGTCTGGCCGGTGCCCAGCGAATCGCGTACGCGAATGCACCGGAGCACGACTCCGCGATGGCGTGGATCAGCCATCTGCCGCAGCTCGCGTCGAAGGCGTTGGCGGACACGCTCGCCGCGGCGGATCCGCGTGACATTGGGGTGTCGCCGGGACCGGGCGCGCGCGACACGACGCGGCTAGCGATGAGTCCATTCGAGATGTGGTACCCCATTCTCGAGCGGGCCCCGAGCGAAACCGTGGCCGCGCTCCGAGCCTTCGAGCTGAGTGTTGAGCGTTTGCGAATCGCGCTCGAGAACCGTGACTGGGAGACGATGCGGGCATTATGGGAACGAGCGACTACGTGGCGAGTGGGGATCGAGTCGCTGGCGGACGGATGATCGTCGCGGGCAGACTCCGGGTGCCGGGCGATAAGTCGATCTCGCACCGCGCGCTGATGCTCGCCGCGTTGGGCGACGGCACGTCGCGAATCACGCGAATCCTGGAGTCCGATGACGTCCGCTCGACGGCGTCAGTGCTCCGGCGGCTCGGAGCGGACATTCCCGCGCTCGCCGCCGACATGACGGTGACCGGGGTAGGTCTTCGCGGGCTGCGCGCACCGACAGAGTCGCTCGATTGCGGCAACAGTGGCACGACGACCCGATTGATGGCCGGCGTCGTCGCGGCGCTCCCCGTGACGGCGCAATTTGTCGGCGACGCGAGCCTCAGCCGTCGGCCTATGCGGCGCGTTGCCAAGCCACTGACGGCGATGGGCGCTCGCGTCGACCTGCCGCCGCACGGCGGCCTGCCGATGACCATCTACGGCGGCGCCTTGAAGGACCTGGACTGGGAGAGCGAGGTGGCGAGCGCGCAGGTGAAGAGCGCGATTCTCCTTGCCGGCGTCGTCGGCGGCGTGCGCGTCACCATCGACGAGCCTGCGCCTACGCGCGATCACACGGAGCGCATGCTCGGTGCGCGTGGGGTGGACGTCGTTAGGCGCGGCACGCGGATCGAGCTGGCTCCGGCCCATCGCTGCATCGCGGCGGCGGACACCATCGTGCCCGGCGATCCGTCATCCGCTGCGTTCTTCGCCGCGCTTGCCGCGCTCGCGGATGACGGCGAGATCACGCTCGAGGACGTTTGCGTCAACGAGACGCGCACAGGGTTCTTCGATACTCTCCGGGGCATGGGCGCTGAGGTCGAGTTCAGGCGCGACCGTCTGAGCGGCGGCGAGTGGATCTCGCCCATCGTCGTCAAGCCTGGTGCGTTGCGCGGGATTCACATCGGTGGCGAGATCGTTCCGTCGATGATCGACGAGCTGCCGCTCCTCGCTTGCGTCGCAACGCGCGCCGAAGGCGATACGGTGATCACGGGCGCGGCGGAGCTTCGGGTAAAGGAAAGCGATCGGATTGCAGCCGTTGTCGCCAATCTGCGCGCCGTGGGAGCGGACGCGTCGGAGCTCGAGGATGGGATGCGGATCGTCGGCTCGCGCTCGCCGCTGCGTGGTTCGATCCAGACGCATGGCGACCATCGGCTGGCCATGTCGTTCGGCATACTCGGTGCCCTGCCTGGTAACCAGATTCACATCGACGATCGCGAGTGCGTGGCGGTGTCGTACCCGAGCTTCTGGTCGGACTTGGCGGCCATCGCCGGATCATGAACGGCGCCCAACACGTCGTGATTGCGATCGACGGACCCGCGGCGTCGGGCAAGTCGTCGACAGCGCAGTGGGTCGCGCAGCAACTGGCTTTCCGCCACGTCGACTCGGGAGCGCTGTACCGCGCTGCCACGGCGGCGCAGCTCAGGCGCGGAACGGGCGAGGAATCCTGGACAGAGGAGGAGGTCTGCGAGGCCGCCCGGAAGGTGCGACTGGTTCCGCGCGGCACCTCGTTCACGCCGCTGATCGATGGGCAGTCCGTGGACGAGGAGCTTCGAGGCCTGGAGGTCACGAAGCACGTCTCGCGCGTCGCGTCGATGCCGCGGGTAAGGGATTGGGTGAACGACCGGGTGCGCGAAGCGGCGCGCGACCACGACGTCGTCGTCGACGGACGGGACATGGGCACGGCGGTTTTTCCGGACGCGACCCTCAAGGTCTTTCTCGTGGCGGACCCATGGGAGCGGGCGCGGCGCCGCCTCGTGCAACAGCTCGGTCGCAGTCCGACGGACGAGGAGATCGCCGAAGAGACCGGTCGGCTCGTCCAGCGCGACGCGCGGGACGCGACCCAGACTGTCCAGGCAAAGGACGCGATCCTCATTGATACGACCTATCTCACGCAGGAGGAGCAGGTCGAGCGAATCGTGGCCCTGGTAAAGGCCGTAACTCAGCGTGACTCCACAACTTCTGCCGTTGACGACGACTCAGGGCCGGGTTAGCTTACGTGGTTCACTTCGTCCGTTCCTCAGCCGGGACGGAGATTGTTAGAACACTCTCAACCCTCGGCGCGGCGAGCCTGAACTTCCGCGATTCCAGGAGATCACCCTCAGGTATGTCCGAACTGCAGACCCCGAATCCCCCAACCGGTACGCTGTCGGAGCGCGAGCGACGCGACGCAGTCCGCGGCCAGCTTCGTCCGCTTGCCAACCGCCGTCCAGAGCTCTACGACGAAGACGAGTACACCTCCGCCGACTACGAGCGCATGATGGAGCTCTATCAGGGCTCCATGGCGTCGATCGACGAAGGCGAGATCGTGAAGGCTCGCGTTCAGTCGGTCACCGACACCACTGTCGTCCTCGACATCGGCTTCAAGTCCGAAGGCACCATCGCGCGCGAGGAGTTCAAGGATCTCGAGCCGATCAAGCCCGGTGACGAAGTCGAAGTTCTCCTCGAGCACCTCGAGGATCAGGAGGGCGCGGTCGTCCTCTCGAAGAAGAAAGCCGACTTCATGCGCGTGTGGGAGAAGATCCGACTCGCGTACGAGAACGATCAGCCAGTGGAAGGCACGCTCGTCAAGAAGATCAAGGGCGGCGTTGTGGTGGACCTCATGGGCGTCGACGCGTTCTTGCCCGGCTCGCAGATCGCTCTGCGCCGCGTGCCGAACATCGACGAGCTGCTTGGCCAGAAGTTCGAGTTCAAGATCATCAAGCTGAACAAGCGACGTCGCAACATCGTCGTTTCCCGCCGCGTGATCCTCGAGAACGAGCGTGCGGGCAAGCGCGAGAAGCTCATGAAGGAGCTGCAGAAGGATCAGGTGCGCAAAGGTGTCGTGAAGAACATCACGGACTTCGGCGCGTTCATCGACCTCGGTGGCGTCGACGGCCTGCTCCACATCACGGACATGTCCTGGGGCCGCATCTCGCATCCCTCGGAGCTCGTCGCCATCGGTGCCGAGCTGGAGGTCAAGGTCCTGGACATCGACTGGACGCGGGAGCGCATCTCGCTCGGCCTCAAGCAGCTGCAGAGCTATCCGTGGAAGGACGTTGCCGAGAAGTACCCGGTCGGCACACGCGTCACGGGCAAGGTCGTCTCGATCACGAACTACGGCGCGTTCATCGAGCTCGAGCCGGGCATCGAGGGGTTGGTGCACATCAGCGAGATGAGCTGGACTCGGAACGTGCGGCATCCATCGAAGCTCGTTTCCATCGGTGAGACGATCGAAGCGGTCGTGCTCAAGGTCGATCCGAACGAAGAGAAGATCTCGCTCGGTATGAAACAGACCGAGCAGGATCCGTGGATGGTGCTGCCGCTCAAGTACCCCGTCGGGACGCGCATCAGCGGGAAGGTGCGCAACCTCACGAGCTTCGGGGCGTTCGTGGAGATCGAGCCGGGCATCGACGGTCTGATTCACATCTCCGACATGAGCTGGACGAAGCGCGTGCAGCATCCGTCGGAGGTCGTGAAGAAGGGCGACACCGTCGACGTGGTGATTCTCAACATCGATTCCGAGAACAAGCGGATCTCGCTTGGTCTAAAGCAGGCCGAAGAGGATCCATGGCTGCGCATTGGTGAGACGTACCCGGTCGGTACCGATCTCGCCGGTAAGGTCGTGCGCCTGATGGACAAGGGTGTCGTGGTCGATATCGGCAACGACATCGAAGGCTTCGTGCCGATCTCGCAGCTCAGCACCACTGGGAAGCAGGTCGCCAGTCCGGCGGACGTCGTGTACGAGGGGATGAATCTCGAGATGCGTGTGCTCGAGGTCGATCCGATTCACCGTCGCATCGTCCTCGCCGTGACGAACATTCCGGAGGATCAGCCGCCGCGGCCGGAGAAGCCGTCGGAGATCATCCCGATGGACGACACGCACGACGACGGCTACGGCAGCATCGACATCCCCGCGATCGAGAGCTGATGGAGTTAGGTGCTGGGTGTTAGGTGCTAGGTGCTAGGGTTAGGTGCTAGGCGTTGCTCTAGCACCTATCACCTAGGACCTAGCACCTTTTCTTATGACCATGCGTGAGAAACTCGAGCAGCTCGAGCGTCGCATCGCGGAATCGGAGCAGGGCGGGGGCGCCGAGCGCCTCAAGGCACAGCACGCGAAGGGCAAGCTCTCGGCCCGCGAACGAATCGATCTCCTGCTCGACAGCGGCTCGTTCGTCGAGTTCGACCGCTTCGTCGTGCACCGCTCGGACGACTTCGGGCTCGCTGACCAGAAGATCTACGGCGACGGCGTCGTGACCGGTTACGGTCGTATCGACGGCCGGCTCGTCTATGTGTTCTCGCAGGACTTCACTGTGTTCGGTGGCTCGCTCTCGGAGACCTTCGCCGAGAAGATCTGCAAGATCATGGATCTCGCAGTGCGGAACGGGGCGCCGGTAATCGGCCTCAACGACTCGGGCGGCGCGCGCATCCAGGAGGGCGTGCTCTCGTTAGGCGGCTACGCGGACATCTTCCTTCGTAACACCCTCGCCTCGGGCGTCGTGCCGCAGATCTCGGCCATTCTCGGCCCGTGTGCCGGCGGCGCCGTGTACTCGCCCGCGATCACCGATTTCACGTACATGGTGCGCGGCAGCTCGTACATGTTCGTGACGGGACCGAACGTCGTGAAGACGGTGACGCACGAGGACGTCACGATGGAGCACCTCGGCGGGGCGGATACGCATTCCCGCACGTCGGGCGTCGCGCACTTCGCCTTCGATTCGGAGCCGGCCTGTCTCCAGGCGATGCGGGAGCTCTTCCGCTTCATTCCCTCGAACAACCTCGACGATCCGCCGCGAGGCGCCGCCACTGACCCGCGCGATCGCCGCGATGAGCAATTGCTCGACGTCGTGCCCGACAATCCGAACAAGCCATACGACATGCACGAGGTGATCCGGCGTGTCATCGACGACGGCGTGTTCTACGAGGTGCAGAGCGAATTCGGCGCGAACATCGTCTGTGGCTTCGCGCATCTCGGCGGCTACAGCATCGGCATCGTCGCGAACCAGCCCGCGGTGCTCGCCGGCGTTCTCGACATCAATGCCTCGCTCAAGGCCGCTCGCTTCATTCGATTCTGCGACGCCTTCAACATCCCCATCGTAACCTTCGAGGACGTGCCGGGCTTCCTACCCGGCGTAGCGCAGGAGCACGGGGGAATCATCAAGCACGGTGCCAAGCTGCTCTTCGCCTACTGCGAGGCGACCGTCCCCAAGCTCACGGTGATCACTCGTAAGGCGTACGGCGGCGCGTACGACGTCATGTCGTCGAAGCACATTCGCGGCGACTTCAACGTCGCATGGCCAACAGCCGAGATAGCGGTCATGGGTCCCAAGGGCGCGGTCGAGATTCTCTTCCGGAAGGAGATCGCCGACAGCGGCGACCCGGAGCGTGCGACCGAGGCCAAGATCGAGGAATACCGGCAGAAGTTCGCCCATCCCTTTATCGCCGCGAGCCGCGGATTCCTCGACGACATCATCGACCCTCGCGACACCCGCCCGCGACTCATCGACGCGCTCGAGACGCTGCAGTCGAAGCGTGACACGAACCCGCCGAAGAAGCATGGGAACATTCCGCTGTAGTTGCACTCGTCACTGACTGATGTTCTCCAAAGTTCTCATCGCCAATCGCGGCGAGATCGCGCTCCGCGTCATTCGCGCCTGCCACGAGCTCGGCGTCCGCGCCGTCGCGGTGTACAGCGATGCCGATGAGCGCGCGCCACACGTCCGCGCCGCTGACGAGGCGGTGCATATCGGTCCCGCACCGTCGGCGGAGAGCTACCTCAAGGGCGATCGCATCGTCGAAGCCGCGGTGCGCGTCGGCGCCGAAGCCATTCATCCGGGCTACGGATTCCTCTCGGAGCGTGAATGGTTCGCGCGCGCGGTGCGCGAAGCGGGACTCGTCTTCATCGGTCCACCGGCGGAGGCGATAGCGGCGATGGGCAGCAAGACGGCCGCGCGCCAGCTGGCGATCGCGGCTGGCGTTCCAGTCGTGCCGGGAACGACAGAGGCCCTTCGCGACGAAGCGGACGCGCGCGCCGTCGCCGAGCGGTTCGGCTATCCGGTGCTGCTCAAGGCCGCGGCGGGCGGCGGCGGGAAGGGCATGCGGGTCGTCCGCGATGCCGCCTCGTTAGGCCCGTCGCTGGAAACGGCGCGGCGGGAAGCGAAGGCCGCCTTTGGCGACGACGCCGTGTACGTCGAGAAGTACATCGTCGGCCCGCGTCACGTCGAGATCCAGGTGCTCGGCGACACTCACGGGACGATGTTGTCGCTGAACGAGCGGGAGTGCTCGGTCCAGCGCCGGCACCAGAAGATGATCGAGGAAGCGCCAAGCGTGGCCGTCACGCGGGAGTTGCGGCGACGCATGGGCGAGACCGCGGTGCGCGCTGCCAGTGCAGCCGGTTACGTGAACGCGGGTACCTGCGAGTTCCTCCTCGATGCGAATGGCGAATTCTATTTCCTCGAGATGAATACGCGTCTCCAGGTGGAGCACCCGGTCACCGAGCTCGTGACCGGGCTCGATCTCGTGCAATGGCAGCTGCGCGTCGCTGCCGGCGAGCGCTTGCCCTTCAAGCAGGAGGAGATCGTGCCGCGCGGCTGGGCCATGGAGTGCCGCATAACGAGTGAAGATCCCGCCAACGGCTTCCTGCCATCCACCGGGCGCGTTCGCTATCTGCATCTGCCGAGCGGACCTTGCGTCCGCTGGGATGGCGGAATCGAGAGCGGCAGCGAGGTCACGCTGTACTACGATCCGATGCTGGCGAAGCTCATCGTCTGGGCGCCGTCGCGTGAGCTTGCCATCGCCAGGATGCATCGAGCGCTCTCGGAGCTGGTGATCGCGGGAGTGGAGACGTCGCGCGACTTTCACCTGCGGGTGATGGAGGACGACGAGTTCCGGCGGGGCGCGATCGAGATTCAATGGCTCGAGCGGCGGCTTTCGTCACTGCTCGAGGCGAAGGCACCAGAGGCATTGCGGCAGATAGCGGCAATCGCTGGGGCGCTGATCGCCGATCGGGAGCGCGGCGCCCCCCGGGGCTCGATCACCGCCGCGCCAAGCGCGCCCGCACCAGCCGCGGCCGCGTGGAAACGCGCGGCGCGGCTCGAGGGGCTCCGATGACCGCGCCGGCGATTGCGGGTGTCATTCAGTTACGAGTTCACGCAATTGCCGCCGGCGGTGATGGTGTCGGACGCAGCGAGGGTCTGGTGGTCTTTGTTCCCCGCACGGCCCCCGGCGATCTCGCACTCGTTCGAATCGACTCCGTGAAGCGCTTCGCGCGCGGGACAGTGGAATCCGTTCTCGAGCCGTCGCCCGACCGGGTGGCGCCGCCGTGCGCGCACTACGTCGTGGACCGGTGCGGTGGATGTCAGCTGCAACACATGAGCTACGACGCGCAGCTCGAGGCGAAGCGAATCGTTGTGCGGGACTCCTTGCAGCGTATCGCCAAGACAAACGTGGAGCTGCCCGCGATCCGTCCGAGCGCGAAGCAATGGCGTTATCGAAACAAGCTCACGCTGGCGATGCGCCGCGACGCGGACGGGTGGACGATGGGCCTCCACCCATACGACGATCCGGCAGCCGTCTTTCAGCTTGCGGATTGCCCGATCACCGACGAGCGCGTCGTTGCGTCGTGGCGCGAGGTCATGGCAGCGTCTTCGCTGCTTCCCGAGGCGGCTGAGCTTCGGGGAACCGTGCGGCTCGCTGGCGACCAGATTGTCGTTCTCGTTAGGGGGGGCACCGACTGGCCGCGATCCGAAGCGTTCTTGGAGAAGCTTGCGAGCGCGACTGCGCTCTGGTGGGCGCCTGATGGTGGCCGGGCCACACTGCTCTTCGAGCGCCGCGCAGCGCCGGCCGGGACCTCGTTTGGTCAGGTCAATGAAGCCGTGGGCGCGGCGCTCCACCGCCATGTGGTAGAGCGCGTCGCGGCTTACACGCCGAGAACTGTAGTCGACGCCTACGCAGGCACGGGCGAAACGGCGGCGGCGCTCGCCGAAGTTGGCATCCGCGTCACCGCCATCGAGGTTGATCGCGAGGCCGCAAACCTCTGCGCCTCACGACTTCCATCGGGATCGCGCAGCATCGTTGGCCGCGTGGAGAATCTGATCACGAACGCGCTGCCGGCGGATCTCGTCATCCTCAATCCACCCCGCATCGGCCTCCACGAGCGAGTGACGCGCGCGCTCGAAGCCAAGCGGGGGCGCGTGCGTGCCATCGTCTACGTGAGCTGCGATCCCGCCACGCTCGCGCGCGACATCGCTCGTCTGCCCAGTTATCGACTTCAGTCGGTGGAGACATTCGACATGTTTCCCCAGACGGCGCACGTTGAAACTGTTTGTGAGCTCGTGGCAGCGGCATGAAGTACAGCGTCAGCGTCAACGGCGAGAGCTACGAGATCGAGGTCGATGCCGACACCGTGCGGGTCGGCGACATCGCTTCGCGCGCGCGAATACTCGATCTCGATGGCCCGTCGACGCCGCTGCGCATGTTGACCATCGGCGAGGAGATTCATCGCGTGCAGATGCGTCCCGGCGAGAGCCGCGGCCGATACACGCTCTGGATCGACGGCTTTCGGTTCGAAGTCGAAGCGCTCGACGAGCGAACGCGAGCCATCCGCGAGCTCTCTGCCGCTACGGCAAAGCCGACGGGGCCGGCGCCTCTCGTCGCGCCGATGCCGGGGATGATCGTTCGCGTGAGCGTCGGGGAAGGCGACGCCGTGCAGGCCGGTGAGGGGTTGGTCGTGATGGAAGCGATGAAGATGGAAAACGAGCTTCGCGCCGCCGCCGCCGGAACCGTCAAGCGCGTTCACGTCGCGCCTGGTACCGCGGTGGAGAAGGGCGCGCTGCTCCTCGAGATGGAGTGAATGATGAGCAAGCTCGTCTCGTCGGCCGTCGCACTCCTCGCGCTCTCGCTCGCCGGCGAGGCGCTCTCGGCACAAGCGGCGCCACCATCGACAGACATCTTTCTCGCGCCGCTCCGGGTTCAGAACGGCAAGCCGGTGGTTGGTCGACCCGTGAACATCACCAGTCGCCCGGGCTACGATAACCAGCCGTCGTTCACGCCCGATTCCAGATCGGTGCTCTTCACCTCCGTCAGAGAAGAGGCGGAAGCGGACATCTACCGCTACGATCTTCGCACGCGCGCAACCAGCCGCATAACGAGCACGCCCGAAAGTGAGTACTCGGCGACGGTCTACGGCGATGGCACGCGATTCAGCGCAATCCGCGTCGAGGCCGATTCGACGCAACGCCTCTGGAGCTTTCGTCTCGACGGAAGCGACCCGCGCGTGCTGTTCGGCGCCATCAAGCCGGTGGGTTATCACGCGTGGGTCGATTCCACGACGGTGGCGATGTTCCTCCTCGGTCGCCCCAACGCGCTCGTCGTCGCGGATGTGCGTGGCGGCCGCGTCGACACCGTTGCCCGGGACGTCGGCCGATCGCTCGTACCGTTGCCCAGCGGGGGCGGCTTCTCCTTCGTCCAGCGAATGGCCGACAGCTCGTGGGTGCTGATGGCGGTCGATGTGCGCGGCTCAGGACTGGACCGCCGGACGACCGCGATGCCGCTGGTGCGCATGCCGCCCGATGCGGACTACGTCGTCTGGCTTCAGCCTGCGGTCGCGATCGCGGGCGCCGGAAGAGCGCTCTGGCTCTGGAGGGCGAGTGACAAGTCGGGCAGGTGGTCCCAACTCGCCGATCTCAGCAAATTCGGACTCGGACACATCTCGCGTCTCGCGTTGAGCCAGGACCATCACTGGCTGGCGATAGTGGCCGAGCCACCGTCGGGACGTTAGTTGCTGAGTTCGCGCGGCGGTACGCCGAGGAGCGCACGCGCGCAGCGTGCGCGACTCCATATCGACTTGCCGCGAGCGAAGCGAGCGGCGCTGTCTGGCGGTACGCCGAGGAGCGCACGCGGAGCATGCGCGACTCCATATCGACTTGCCGCGAGCGAAGCGAGCGGCGCTGTCAATGCGGCGAAGCCGCATTGACAGCGCCTAAGTCCTTGTCTAGCATTACTGTCTGCCAAAAAATGCCTATGGGCTGCCGAGACCCGGGTTGCATTACGCACCGGTGAGGCCAGTACTCGTATCCAGGTCAGTCAATGCGGACGTTTAGCGCGACACCGCGCGATATCAAACAGCAGTGGTTCGTCGTCGATGCCGAGGGGATGGTCCTCGGTCGACTTGCAACTGAGGTCGCGAAGATCATTCGTGGGAAGCACAAGCCCATCTTCACGCCGCACATGGACACCGGCGACGGTGTCATCATCATCAACGCGTCGAAGGTGCGGGTGACCGGCCGGAAGGCCGAGAACAAGGAATACTTCCGGCATACCGGTTACATGGGTCATGCGCGGTTCACTCCGCTCGGTACGATGCTCCAGAAGCATCCCGAGCGCGTGATCGAGAAAGCAGTGTACGGCATGCTGCCGAAAACGGCGCTCGGTCGCCAGGTGCTGCGTCGCAAGCTGCGCGTGTACGCAAATGCCGACCACCCGCACGTCGCGCAGCAGCCCACTCCACTGACCCTCAAGCACGCAGGTGAGAAGTAAGATGGCGGACACGCAGACTGTTCACGCGATTGGCCGCCGCAAGGAAGCGGTGTGCCGCGTCTATGTGAAGCCGGGCTCCGGCAAGTGGGACGTCAATGGCCGGACGTTAGGCGACTACTTCCCGCGTCCGTCGCACGTGACGTCGATTCAGCAGCCTTTCACGGCGACCGACACGCTGGGGCGGTATGACGTGAAGGCGAACGTCGACGGTGGCGGATCGACCGGGCAGGCGGGCGCGCTCCGGCTCGCCGTCGCGCGCGCGCTCGTGCAGGTGGACGAAGCGCATCGCCGCAAGCTCCGCGACCTCGGATTGCTCACGCGCGACGCGCGCGCGGTCGAGCGGAAGAAGCCGGGCCGTCCGAAGGCACGCAAGCGGTTCCAGTTCAGCAAGCGTTAATCTCCAGCAGACACATCACACTTCGCCCGAGTCGCGTGCTGGTGCCGAGCAATCGGTGGCAGGCGACGCTGACGGCGGGGGACGACTAACCACTCAGAGGTCCAAGCACGACATGCCTGACACGCAGCCTACGGTCGAGCAGCTCCTCGCGGCCGGTGTCCACTTCGGACACCAGACGCGACGCTGGAATCCCAAAATGCGTCGGTTCATCTTCGCCGAGCGGAACGGGATTCACATCATCGACCTTCAGAAAACGCTCCGCCAGATCGAGATCGCGCAGAAGCTCGCGCGCGACGTCATCATGCGCGGCGACAACGTTCTGTTCGTCTGCACCAAGCCCCAGCTGGCGCAGATCGTCCGCTCGGAAGCCGAACGATCCGGCGCCATGTTCATCACCGAGCGCTGGCTCGGAGGCCTGCTCACGAACTTCACGACGGTGAAGAAGCAGATCCGGCGCATGAAGGACCTCGAAACCGGATCCGAGGCTGGCGGCGAGTTCGAGAACTACACGAAGAAAGAGCAGCTGATGCTCAATCGTGAGTCGGAAAAGCTCAAGAAATACCTGCACGGCATTCGCTCGATGACGCGGCTTCCGGGCCTGCTGTTCATCGTCGATTCGAAGAAGGAGCGCATCGCCGTCAACGAGGCGAACAAGCTGAATATCCCGATCGTCGCCATCGCGGACACCAACGCGGATCCCGATCTGATCACCGTTCCGATCGCCGGGAACGACGATGCGATTCGCTCCGTGGAGCTGATCACGAAGGCGATCGCCGATGCGATCGTCGAGGCGCGGCAGTCAGCGCCCATCCGTGAGGAGACCGAGGAAGGCGAAGGGCAGACGACGTACAGCTCCGACCGCGGCAGTGAGCCTGCCGAGGAAGGGGAGCGGCGCCGTCGACGCCGTCCGCGCCGTCGTCGCGCGAAGCCCGAGGCGATCGCGGCGCGGCTCAAGGCGCCCGGCGAGGGTGATGCGGCGGAAGGCGGGGAGACCGGCGATACGACGGAAGGCGCGGACGAGGCCGAGTAAAGCCTCCCGGACGCGAGTAAATTATCTGACGCCGCCGGCATGAGCCGGCGGCGTTTCCACGACAGGAAGGCGGATTGGATATGGCTACGATGGTGAGTTCAAAGGATGTGAAAGAGCTGCGCGATCGCACCGGCGCGGGGATGATGGATTGCAAGAAGGCGCTCGAGGAGTGCGGCGGCAACATCGACAAAGCGGTCGAGCATCTGCGCAAGACGGGCGCGGCGAAAGCCGAGAAGCGCGCTGGGCGAACCGCCAGCGAAGGTGTGATCGGACATTATCTCCATCACAACGGGAAGATCGCCGTCCTCGTCGAGCTGAACTGCGAGACTGACTTCGTCGCGCGGAATGAGGAGTTCGTGCAGGTCGCGCGCTATCTGGCCGAGCACATCGCGGCGGCGGCGCCGATCGCGGTCGACAAGGACTCGATCCCAGCGGAGAAGGTCGAGCAGGAGCGACGCATCTTTGTCGAGCAGGTGAAGCAGAGCGGCAAGCCCGCGAACATGATCGAGAAGATCGTCGACGGAAAGATCGAGGCGTTTTACAAGGACGTCGCCCTGCTGCATCAGGCGTGGGTCCGGGAGCCGAAGAAGACGGTCGGTGACCTCGTGAAGGAATTGTCCGCGAAGACCGGCGAGAACATTCAGGTACGCCGTTTCGTCCGCTATCAGCTCGGCGAGGCCTGATCATCGAGACGCAATCAGAAGTTGCTAATCTCATGAGACGCGATACGGATCCGACGGGCGCGGAGCGCCTGTCCGATCTCCGGTATCCGCGGGTGCTTCTCAAGCTCTCCGGCGAGGCCCTCGCCGGAGAGAAAGGCTTTGCGTGGGACTTCGCGATCGTCGAACGACTGGCGGGCGAAGTCGCGTCGGTCGTCAAGGCGGGTGCCTCGGTTGGCCTCGTCATCGGCGGCGGGAATCTCGTCCGCGGTCGCCTCCTGTCGAAGGAGGTCGACCGCGTGACCGCCGACTACATGGGCATGCTCGGCACGGTTATCAACGCCCTCGCCGTTCAGGATGTGCTGGAGCGCAAGGGCCTCACGACCCGCGTCATGACCGCGATCCGCATGGAGGAAGTCGCGGAGCCGTACATTCGTCGTCGTGCACTGCGTCACCTCGAGAAAGGCCGCATCGTGATCTTTGCCGCTGGTACCGGCAATCCGTACTTTTCCACGGACACGGCGGCGGTGCTCCGCGCCATCCAGATGAAGGCGAACGTCATCATCAAGGCGACGAGCGTGGAGGGCGTCTACTCGGCCGATCCGAAGACGGATCCGACGGCGAGCTTCTACGAGGAGATCAGCTTCCGCGACGTCATGCTCAAGAACCTGGGCGTGATCGATCAGACCGCGATCACCCTCTGCAGTGAGAACAAGCTGCCGCTGATCGTACTCAATATCCACCGTCCGGGCGCATTCGTCGCCGCTGTCCGGGGCGAGCGCGTCGGTACCCTGGTTCGATGATGACAATTCCGCAAATCACGAAGGACATGCGCGCCGCGATGGACAAGGGCATCGAGAGCACGCGGCGCGAGTTCGGTTCCATCCGGTCCGGCAAGGCCTCGCCCAACATGCTCGACACAGTTCGCGTCGACATGTACGGCACCTCGATGGCGCTGAATCAGGTCGCGTCAGTGTCCGCGCCCGAGCCGCGCCTTCTCATCGTGACTCCGTTCGACAAGACTCAGGCGAAGGTCATCGAGAAGGCGATTCGGGAATCCGACCTTGGCCTCGATCCATCGGCTCAAGGAGCCATTATCCGGGTACCGCTGCCTTCAATGAATGAGCAGCGGCGCAAGGAGCTTGTTAAAGTGGTCCACAAGCTCGCCGAGGAAGGGAAGATCGCGGTTAGGCACGCGCGCACCCACGCGCGCGAAGCGCTCAAGAAGCTGCAGGGCGTGTCCGAGGACGACGTCAAGCACGCGGAAAAGGAGCTGCAGAAGGTTCACGACGATTACATCCACAAGATCGACGACCTGATCAAGGCGAAAGAAGCCGAGATCATGGAAGTGTGATCGCCCGGGCCGCGTCGCACGTGCCGGCCTTACCGGTGGAGCTTTCGTGTCGGAGCTGACGCGACGCGTTCTGTTCGGAGTCATCGCCGCACCCCTCGGCGTTCTCGTCATCTTTGCCGGAGGCGCGGCGCTGGCCGCGCTCCTCGCGATCATCTCGGCGCTGGCGGCATGGGAGTTCTTCCGCATCGCGCGCGGCTCGGGGCTCACGCCGCTCGAGGACGTGGGCATTCCCCTCGCGGCCGTCGTGCCGCTCTTCGTCCACGCGCGGTATCTCCGCTTGTACGAGCCGCCGCTCTCGGCGATGGCGCTCGCCGTTCTCGTGGTACTCGCCATCGCGCTCTTCGCGCGCGGTGTGAATGGCCGGCCGCTCGGCGCCGCGTCGTCCACCGTGCTGGGTGTGCTGTACACTGGGGGCATGTTGAGCTTCGGCTATGCCATCCGCTATCACCAGTACGTCATCGAATCCGTGCGCGTCCCGTTAGGCGGCGTGGCCGTGAGCGCGGGCGGGTTGTTGCTCCTGCTGCCGATCCTGCTCACCTGGGCTTCCGATATCGGCGCCTACTTCGTCGGCCGCGCCTTCGGCAAGCGCAAGCTGATGCCATCAGTGAGCCCGGGAAAAACCGTGGCCGGCGCGGTCGGCGGCCTCGGGGCCACGATCATCATCGGCTGGCTCTACGCGCGCTTCCTCCTGACGCCGACGACGCAGCTCGCCTTTGTGCGGGGTGGTCTCATTGCATTCGCCGCTCTCGTTAGTGTCGCGGCGCAGATCGGTGACCTCGTTGAGTCATTGCTCAAGCGCGAGGCCGGGATGAAGGACAGCTCGCACATCATACCGGGTCATGGCGGCGTGCTCGATCGATTCGACAGTCTGCTGTTCGTGCTCCCGGTCTCGTACGTGCTGTTCAACGCGCTGCTGGTGTGGGCGCCTCCGCGATGACGATGCGGCGCGTCGCCATCCTCGGCTCGACGGGCTCGATCGGTACCACGGCGCTGCGAGTCCTCAGCCGCCAGCGGGAGCGCTTCTGCGTGTCGGCGCTCACCGCGTTCAGCAACGCCGCGCTGCTGAGGGAGCAGGAGGTGGAATTTCGTCCCGCCTTTGTCGGGCTCGTGAACAATGGCGCCAGCGAGCACGCGGCTTGGGAATCGGGACGGAGTTGTCTCATCGCCGCGGCAACACGTGACGACGTCGACATCGTGCTCAATGCGGTGGTTGGAGCGGCCGGCCTCGACGCAACACTGGCGGCGCTCGAGTGCGGCAAGCGCGTCGCGCTCGCGAACAAGGAAACACTCGTTATGGCCGGCCACCTCGTGCATGCCGCGCGTGCGCGCGGCGGCGGCGAGCTCGTGCCTGTCGACAGCGAGCATAGTGCTATCCTTCAATGCATCACGGGGCGTACCGGTGTCGAGGTACGACGCGTGATTCTCACGGCGTCGGGCGGTCCATTTCGGCAGTGGTCGTCCGAGAAGATCGAGCGCGCGACGCTCACCGACGCCTTGCAGCATCCCACCTGGCGCATGGGCAGGAAGATCACCGTGGATAGCGCGACTCTGGCGAACAAGGCACTCGAGGTCATCGAGGCACACCATCTGTTCGGTCTCTCGTTCGATCAGATCGACGTGGTGGTGCATCCTCAGAGCGTCATCCACTCGTTCGTGGAGTTTGTCGACGGCAGCGTGCTGGCGCAGCTCGGTGTACCGAGCATGGAGCTGCCGGTGCTGTATGCGCTGACGCATCCCGAGCGGGTGCCGGACACGGGCGTTCCGCCGTTCGATCCGGTGGAGAGCTCACCGATGACCTTCGAGCGTGTACGCGTCGCCGACTTTCCGGCGCTCGCGCTCGGAGTCGCCGCGGGTCGGCGCGGCGGCGCGGCGCCGGCTGTCTTCAACGCCGCGAACGAAGAGGCTGTGTCACTCTTTATCGACGGACGCATTCGCTTCGGCGACATCCCGGGCGCGATCGAGTCCGCGCTCGAGGCGTTAGGCGAGTGGAATGGCGATTCACGCGACGCCATCCTCGCCGCTGATGAGGCCGCGCGCCGTCACGTCAGGACCCGGTTCCAATGCTAGCGATACTCGCCCCCATTCTCGTCTTCGGCCTCGTGATCTTCGTTCACGAGCTCGGACATTTTCTTGCGGCGAAGGCGATGGGTGTGTATGCGCCGCGCTTCTCGATCGGCTTCGGCCCATCACTCTTTCGAAAGCGGTGGGGTGAGACGGAGTACATCCTCGCCGCATTGCCGCTCGGGGGATACGTGAGGATGGCGTCGCGACTGGATGAGGACGCGGCGCTTCTCGAGGGCGGAAGCGAGACCGCTCCGAGGGCCGACAGTCCGGACTACGATCCGAACGCGATGATCCCGTTCGGGCCGCTGCCGATCCCAGAGCGACGGCTCTTCGAGAGCAAGCCGCTTCCCGCGCGCCTCTTGATCCTCATCGCCGGCGTCTCGATGAACGTGCTCCTCACGTTCGTGATCGGTGTCGGACTCGCGCTGCACTTCGGCCGCGCCGTAACACCAAGCCGAATCGTGGGAAGGGTCGTTCCGCCGCCTAACGCGCCGGCACTCGCCCAACTGCACCCGGGCGACACGCTCGTCGCCGTGAATGGGCACCGCATAACGACCTGGGAGGACGTCGACCAGAACATCGCGACGAGCCAGGATACCGTCGTCTTCCAGACGACGCGTGGCGTGGTCCGAGTCCCTGTCGGTGCGGCTGGTGGCCCATCGGTCGAGGACATTCTCGCCTCGATCGACGTGCACCGCCCGCCCGTTCTGGACACCGTGCTGCCTGGTGGCCGGGCGCAGGAGGCGGGCCTTCGGAGCCGGGACAGCGTCGTGGCAATCGATGGACAGCCCATCAGCTCGTGGGCTGAGCTCGTTGCAGTCGTCAACCGCTCGCCTGAACGGGTCCTTCGCTTCACCGTAGTGCGCCGCGGTCAAGCGATGGAGATCAATGTCGCTCCCAAAGCGACGCCCGACACCGCCCTCGGCACCCACGAGGTGAGAACCGTGGGAAAGATCGGCGCGGGCCCCTGGAACGGCGTCACGATTCGTGAGCCGCTGGGTCTGGGGGCAGCCATCAAGCGAGGCGCAAGCACCACCTGGTTCATGGGCGGCGCAATTGTCGACATCGTCAAAAGGCTCGTGACGCGCCGACTCTCCGTCCGGCAGCTCAGTGGGCCCGTGGGAATCACTCAGATGTCCGTCGAGGCAGCGCGCAGCGGCCTGGAGAGCCTGTTCGGACTGATCGCGCTGCTCAGCATCAACGTGGCCATCCTCAATCTGCTGCCCATTCCGATCCTGGACGGGGGGCAGATTCTCATCAACGTCCTCGAATCAGCGAAGGGGAAGCCATTCAGTCTGCGGACGCGGGAATACATCCTCCGCTTTGGCCTCCTCGCGATTGCGCTGCTCTTCGTGGTCGTGATGTACAACGACACCCACAGCTGGTTCGCGCGACTCGCAAGTTGGGTCACAAAGCTGCGAGGGTAGGGGACCCCCTAGCACGTAACCCCTCTCACTCGCTACTTTTACTGGCTCATCCAATCAGACTGACGAACGAGCCGCTTGCGACGCGGCGGGGACTCCACGGCATGGCTTTCAACAAGACCGCTACAGTTGAGAAGTATCGGATTTCGGAGAACGACACGGGCTCGGCTCGCGTGCAGGTCGCGATTCTCACCGACCGAATCAACTACTTGAACGATCACTTCCGCACGCACAAGAAGGATCACCACAGCCGTCGCGGCCTCCTCAAAATGGTTGGCAGACGTCGCCGCCTTCTGAACTACATGAAGCGCACCGACGTCGACGGCTATCGCCGAGTCGTTCAGGAACTCGGGCTCCGGTATTGATTTCGGATGAGCTACACGCACCGCGCGGGCGCAATCTATGCAGCCCGCGCGTTTGCATTTCTCTGAGGCCAAAAAAGCAATGAAGCAACGCGTCGAAAAGACGTTCGCCGGCCGTAAGCTCGTTATCGAAACGGGCAGCATGGCGAAACAGGCGGCTGGCTCCGCCCTGGTGCAGTTCGGTGAAACACAGGTTCTTGCCACGGTCACCGTCAGTGAGAATCAAAGCCCACTCCCATTCTTCCCGCTCACCGTCGAGTACAAAGAGCGACAGTATGCGGCGGGCAAAATCCCGGGTGGTTTCATCAAGCGAGAGGGACGTCCGAGCGACGCCGAGATTCTCTCGGCACGCATCGTCGATCGCTCGATTCGACCTCTCTTCCCGGAAGGGTTCAAGAACGAGGTCCAGGTCTTCGTCTACGTCATCTCCGCGGACCAGGAGAACGACGCCGACGTGCTCGCGCTGGTCGCGACCTCCTTTGCGCTGAACGCGTCGAAGGTTCCCTTCGCCGGTCCGATTGCCGGCATTCGTGTCGGTCGCATTCAGGGGAAGTGGGTGCTCAACCCGACTTTCCAGCAGCTCGAGTACAGTGACATGGAGCTCGTAGTCGCTGGCTCCGCGGACTCCATCGTGATGGTCGAAGGTGGCGCGCTCGAGGTCTCCGAAGACGACGTCGTCGAGGCGCTCGGCATCGCCCACAAGGGCATTCGCGAGCTGATTGCGACGCAGGAGGAGCTCTTCCAGAAGATCGAGCGTCCCGCGAAGATGTCGTGGGAAAAGGCGAAGCTCCCCGAAGGACTGGAGACACGCGTTAAGGAGCTCGCCGAAGGCCGCATCAGCGAGGCGCTCAATCAGAAGGACAAGCACACGCGCGTCGAGGCCGTGGAGCGCGCCAAAAAGGACGTCGCCGAGCAGTTGTTAGGCGACTTTCCGGACGCGGCGAAGGAGCTCCACACCTTGCTCGGTGACGTCGAATACCACCAGCTGCGCGGTCAGGTCCTGTCGAGCGGTCACCGCGTCGACGGGCGTACGCCAAAGGAAGTGCGGCCGATCACGATCGAGACGGGGCTGCTGCCTCGGGCGCACGGTTCCGCGCTGTTCACGCGCGGTCAGACCCAGGCCCTGGTCGTAGCCACGTTAGGCACGCAGAACGACGTTCAGCGCCTCGACAGTATCGATGAGCCGCAGGAAGTGACGAAGTCGTTCATGCTGCACTACAACTTCCCGCCATTCTCCACGGGCGAAGTTCGACCGGTCCGGGGTACCTCTCGTCGTGAGATCGGACACGGGAACCTCGCCGAGCGCGCGCTCCAGGGCGTTCTGCCGGCGTTCGAGGAATTCCCGTACACGATCCGCATCGTGTCGGACATCCTCGAGTCGAACGGCTCGTCGTCGATGGCGTCAGTTTGCGGCGGCTCGCTCGCGCTCTTCGACGCCGGCGTCCCGATGCGTGCCGCTGTCGCGGGCGTCGCGATGGGGCTGATCAAGGAAGGGAAGAAGTACGCGATCCTTACCGACATTCTTGGAACCGAGGATCACCTCGGCGACATGGACTTCAAGGTCGCTGGTACGGGCAACGGGATCACCTCGATCCAGATGGACATCAAGATCGAGGGTCTCGATCTGCAGATCATGAAGGAGGCGCTCGCCCAAGCGCGCGAGGCACGTCTTCACATTCTCGGCGAGATGGAGAAGGCGCTTGCGCAGCCGCGCACGGAACTGTCGCGCTTCGCGCCGCGCATCGTCACGATGCAGATCAATCCGGAGAAGATCGGAGATCTCATCGGACCGAAGGGAAAGACGATTCGCGGGATTCAGGACGAAACCGGCGCCGAGCTCACGGTCGACGATTCGGGCCTCGTTACCATCGCCGCTGTTGGCGGCGACGCAATGGAGCGCGCGCGCCAGATGGTGCAAGCGCTCACGGCGGAGCCGGTGGTCGGCGAGATCTACGAGGGTCCGGTGAAGTCGACCACTCCGTTTGGTGCCTTCATCGAGATCATGCCCGGCACGGAAGGGCTGCTGCACATCTCCGAGATGCAGCATGGCCGCACGGAGAAGACCGAGGACGTGGTCAAGAAGGGCGATCGCGTGCGCGTGAAGTTGATCGAGCGGGACGAGCGCGGCCGGTTGCGGCTCTCTCGTAAGGCGCTTCTGCCGGCGCCCGAGCCGGGTGAAGGCGGATCATCGGGCGAAGGCGGTAACGGCCGTACTGGCGGCGATGCACCGGGCGGCGAGGGAGAAGCGCCCGTCGAACGCGCCGCCTCGGACCGGGGCGAGCGCGGGGACCGGGGTGGGCGTGGTGATCGCCCGCGCCGTGGTGGTGAACGTTCACGCCGCCAGTGAGTCGCGTCGCCACACACTCGGAACGGGAGTTCCAGCGTAGCGTACTGCCGAACGGACTGACCGTACTCTCGGAGCACATGCCGGGAGTGCGGTCGGTCTCGTTCGGGGCCTGGGTACGTGCTGCGTCCGTGCACGAGAGCCCCGAGCGAATGGGGGTTTCACATTTGCTCGAGCACATGGTGTTCAAGGGAACCGAGCGGCGGAGCGCGAAGCAGATCGCCCTCGAGCTCGAGGCGCTTGGCGGGTCGCTCGACGCGTATACCTCGCGCGAACACACCGTCTATCAGGCGCGCGTCCTCGACGAGCATCTGCCGCAGGCGGCGGACGTGATCGCCGACATCGTGTTTCGGCCGACGCTCCGCTCCGACGATCTCGCCCTCGAGCGCAAGGTGGTGCTCGAGGAGATCGCGATGGTCGAGGACACCCCGGACGATCTCGTCTTCGAGCTGCATAACGAGGTGCTCTGGGGAGCACATCCGTACGGACACTCCATCCTCGGCACGCGGGATACGGTCAAGCAGCTCGGCGTTCGCGCGCTCCGGGAGCTCCACGGGCGCGCGTATCATCCTCCACAGCTCGTCGTCGCCGCGTCGGGCAACGTGTCGCACGATGCGCTGCTCAATGTCCTCCAGCGGACAGGCTGGGGCGACATCCCGCGTGGCGAAGGCGCCGTGCTCGTCACGCCCGCCGCGACGAGCGCGCCGCCGACAACTCGGCACGTGGAGCGAGAGGGGACCCAGACACACCTCGTGCTTGGCAGTCCCGGCCTTCGCTATGCCGACCCACGGCGCTACGCATTGGTAATGCTGAGCATGCTCCTCGGCGGCGGAATGAGCTCACGACTCTTTCAGCGCATTCGTGAGGAGCTCGGGCTGGCCTACTCGATCTACACGTTCCAGCAGTTTTATGCGGACACGGGAATGCACGGGGTGTACGTCGCCACGTCACCCGAGAGCGCGCGCCCGGCCTTCGACGCAATTCGCGACGAGCTTGCAAAGGTTGCCGACGCCGGACTGCCAGTCGACGAGATCGAGATGGGCAAATCCCAGCTGAAGGGACAGATGACGCTCTCGCTGGAGAGCGTCAGCGCGCGGATGTATCGGGCGGCTGCGGTCGAGCTATATGGCGAGCCGTATCGCACCCTCGACGAGACCTTGGCGCTCGTAAACGCCGTGACCGCGGACGACATCGCCAACGTGGCGCGGGAATTCTTCGCGCCGGAACTGCAAACCGTGCTGAGTCTGGGACCAGGTTCGATCACGTAGTCACGCCGTCGACCGGCGATGCGCGATGAGCGAGCGGCTCCGTTGAAAAGCGCGTCGATGGTAGTGACTTTTCATTGCTCCGCGGTCTCGCTCTTACACGATACGACATCTCTCCATGAAAATCGGCGTTCCGAAGGAAATCAAAACGAACGAGAACCGCATTGCGCTCGTGCCGGCCGGCGCGGAGCAGCTCGTTGCATCAGGGCATTCAGTGCTTGTGGAAGTTGGAGCGGGGCTGGGCAGCGGATTCTCCGACGAGATGTACACGTCCGTCGGAGCGCGGATTGCGCCCGACGCGGCAACGGTGTGGCGCGACAGCGAAATGATCATGAAGGTCAAGGAGCCGATCGAGACGGAGTGGAAACACATTCGCCGCGGCCAGGTGGTGTTCACGTATTTCCATTTCGCGGCCGACGAGCGCCTGACGCGAGCACACATGGACACCGGCGGGATCTGCATCGCGTACGAGACGGTCGAGCTCCCGACTCGTGAGCTCCCGCTGCTGACGCCCATGTCGGAGGTGGCAGGAAGGATGGCGGTGCAGGAAGGGGCGAAGTACCTCGAGAAGCTGTATGGTGGCCGCGGTGTGCTGCTCGGTGGCGTTCCCGGCGTCGCGCCAGCGAAAGTAGTCATCCTCGGAGGCGGTATCGTCGGCATCAACGCCGCGAAGATGGCCGCGGGCATGGGCGCGAAGGTCACGATCCTCGATCTGTCACTCGAGCGGCTTCGCTACCTGTCCGATGTCATGCCCGCGAACGTCGTCCTGATTCACTCGAACCGGCACAACATCCTGGCAGAGGTCGAGAAAGCGGACCTCGTCGTTGGCGCCGTGCTCATCCCTGGTGCCAAGGCGCCGAAGCTCATTCGCCGCGACGACCTGTCGCGCATGCAGCCAGGCTCGGTGATCGTCGACGTCGCGATCGACCAAGGCGGCTGTGTCGAAACGATGAAGCCAACGACTCACGAAAATCCCACCTATGTCGTCGATGGCGTAATCCACTACGGCGTAGCGAACATGCCGGGCGGTGTCCCGCGCACATCCACCCTCGCGCTCACCAATGCGACGCTGCCTTACGCGATGCAGCTCGCGAACAAGGGCTGGAAGAAGGCGCTGCGCGACAATCCCGCTCTTTTGAAAGGTCTCAACATGGCGGAGGGCAAGGTGACGTACGCGGCCGTTGCCGAGGCGTTCGGGCTGCCGTTCAGCGAGCCGGCAAGATTCCTGGATTGACGTCCTGGGAGAGGAGCAGGAGCGCGCGCAGCGCGCGCGACTCCCAATCAAACTTCGCGAGCGTCAGCGAGCGCACGCGGCATGCAATGCCGCGTGTTGCGCGACAGCGCAACGCGCGTCTCTCTCATTGCCGCGAGTAGATCGTGTGACGAGGCTCACCGATGTACAGGCGACGTAGGTTGCGTCAGGCCAACGCCTTGTACGTGCTCTCCCGCTCGACTACCTTAAGCTGCTGCTCCCTCCCTCAATCACGGTTCGATCGCTCCGCCAGCGGGCCGAGTGACGACTGAACGGACGACTGGATGCGCTGGCCCTTCTTCAAGGCGGGATCGCTTTTCCCCGCGAACGCAATTGGTGTCGACCTCGGCACAGCGAACACTCTGATCTACGTGAAAGGCGAGGGCATCGTCCTCAACGAGCCCTCGGTCGTCGCGATCGACCGCGAGTCGAAAAAGATCAAGGGCGTCGGGCTGGAGGCGAAGCGCATGCTTGGCCGAACTCCGGACGGCGTCATCGCCGTACGGCCGATGAAGGACGGCGTCATCGCCGACTTCGACGTCACGGAGAAGATGCTCCGCTATTTCCTCACGCTCATCATCGAGAATCACTTCTTCAAGGTGAAGCCTCGGGTGATCGTGTGTGTGCCCTCGGGTATCACCGAGGTGGAGAAGCGCGCCGTGCGCGATTCCGCGTTAGGCGCGGGAGCAAAGGAAGTGTTCATGGTCGCCGAACCGATGGCGGCGGCGATCGGCGTGGGGCTGCCAGTCGAGACGCCGACCGGCAACATGGTGATCGACATCGGGGGCGGCACGACCGAGATCGCGGTCATCGCGCTCTCGGGCATCGTCAGCGACACGTCAATCCGTGTCGGCGGCGACGAGCTCGACACGTCGATCGTTCAGTTCATGCGCAAGAATTACAACTTGCTCATCGGCGAGCCCACCGCGGAACAGATCAAGATCCAGATCGGCTCGGCAGCACCCGTCGGTGAGGAGCGGGAGATGGAGGTCAAAGGACGCGACCTCGTTTCCGGCATCCCGAAGACCGTGCGCGTGCACTCGAGCGAGATTCGCGAAGCGATTCAGGAGCCGGTGCAGGCGATCGTCGACGCCGTTCGCCGCGCCCTCGAGATCACGCCGCCCGAGCTCGCGAGCGACATTGTCGATCGCGGTATCGTCATGACCGGCGGGGGCGCGCTCATTCGCGGCCTCGATCTTCTTCTCAGTCAGGAAACCAGCCTGCCGATCCACGTCGACGAGGATCCGCTCACCTGTGTCGTGCGCGGCACCGGGCGGATTCTCGACGACGAAGAGAAGTACTGGTCGGTCCTGAGCACCTGACGGAGGGGCGGTGGCACGCGCCACACGGCTGAGTAGCCGCATCGATTTTCTGCTTTTCATCGGGTGCGTCATCGTCGCGCTCGTGACGCTCGTGCTCCCGCTGCAGATGCGCGAGCCGCTCGCCGAAGTGTTGCGTCGCTCCGTAGTAGCGCCGCTCGTGAATTTGCAGAGCAACGCGGAGCGGTGGCACACAGCCTGGCAGCTGAGCGAAGAGCGCACGGCGCGGCTCGACTCCGCGGTCATGCGCGGCTTCAATTCCGTCGCGCTGCAGTCGGAGAATGATCAGCTGCGAAAGCTTCTCGGTCTCGGCGCGCGGGTCCGCACAGGGTTCGTCCCAGCCGAAGCGGTGCACAACGCCGTTCGAGAGGATGTCGTGACGACGCTCACTCTCACGGCGGGCACCCGGGCCGGGATCAAAGTTTACAGCCCCGTTGTGTCGCCAGAAGGAGTGGTCGGTCTCGTGCAGACGGCCGATCCGTCCATCAGCATCGCGATTCTCTTCTCGCATCCGGATTTTCGCGCCAGCGCCATGTCAGGCGACGGCAGCTCCTTCGGCATCGTCTACCCGCACCTGCAACAGGGACTCGGCGGCACGGGTGAATATCTGCTCGAGCTCCGTGGCGTTCCGTTCCGGACGACACTCTCCGCCGGAACCATGATTTACACGTCCGGCCTCGGCGGCACCTTTCCGCGCGGCATCCCAATCGGCGTCGTGTTGCGGGAGATGAAGACCGCGGAAGGGTGGACGCGCACGTATCTGCTTCAGCCTTCGGTAAATCCGGCGAAGGTGAACTCGGTGATGGTGTTGATTCCTCAACGATCGCCGCAGCGGATGGACAATGTCTGGCAGATGGTTGCGCGCGTCGATTCGGCGACTCGCGGTGTTGTGAACGGCGCCGACTCAGTCGCGCGGCACGCGGTTGCCGACTCGGTGAAGCGCGCCGCCGCCGATTCGGCGCAGCGTGCGCCGACGGCGAGACCGGCGGCGCCAACGTCTGCATCTGCACGTGCCGACTCGACACCACGGCGAGCTCCTGTTGCCGCGCCTGCCGATACCACAGCACGTCCACGCCGGGCTAACACCGACTCCGCGCGTCCGGTTCGACCGGTGCGACGTGATTCGACTCGTCGAGATTCGCTTCGTCGCGACAGCTCGATTCGCCGCGACACGACGAGACCCGACACTACGACTCGTCGACGCTGATGAATTGGAATGCAGTACGAACGGCGGTCATCTGCGCGATTCTCATCGTGCTGCACTACACCGTGCGCCCGTTGCTCGCGTGGAATGCGTCGATCGATTTCCTGATCATCGCGCTCATGTTCGGCGCCGTGCGAATGCGGCCAGGCCTCGCCGCGCTCTTCGGCCTGGCATTGGGACTCGTGTCCGATTCGCTCTCTCCGGGAGCGTTCGGCGCCGCCGCCTTGGGGATGTCGATCGTCGGATTCGGTGCGTCGTGGTTGAAGGCGGTTTTCTTCGCCGACAATCTGGCGTTGAACGGCTTTTTCATCTTTCTCGGGAAGTGGACCTTCGATCTGATCTTCGTGCTCGTCGGACACCGGATGCACGGCGCCGAGCTGTTCATGCAGATCATCGTCTGGTCGTCATTGTCGGCCGCGATCACCGCGGTGGCCGGTGTTCTGGCGGTTGCGTTGCTGCGACCGTTGATGGAGGTCCGCACCGCATGAGCAGCTCGCTCCGCTCGCAGCTCATCTATATGGAGTCGCGCGCGCGTTGCGCGCGCCCCAGCTCCTCTTCGCGTACACGCTAATGGCGACGCGGAGAATCAACGTCGATTGGCCGCTCGTGCTGATCGCGCTCGCCCTGTCGCTCTTTGGCATTGCCACCGTCTTCTCGGCCGGTCAGACCGATGCGTTGACTTATGTGAGCCACGCATGGCGGGCGCAGATCGTCTGGTTCATCATCTCGCTGGCTGCGGCGTACGCCATTAGCCGCGCGAGCGTACGCCTCATCGAGTGGTTCACCGTGCCGCTGTATTGGCTGTCGGTCGTCCTGCTCCTGATCGTGCTCATTCCCGGCTTTGGGTCGGGTGCTGGTACGGCGGCGAGCGTGAAGGGTTGGCTGACGATCGCCGGACATCGTCTCGGTCAGCCCGCCGAGTTCGCGAAGCTCGCCGTTGTCTTGATGCTCGCGCTCGTCCTGTCGAAGAATCGTGAGGCGCCGAAGTCGATGCTCGACCTCTGGCGGCCTGGCCTCATCGTCGGGATTCCGTGGGTGCTCATCATGAAGCAGCCCGATCTCGGAACGGGTATCGTCTTCGTGGGGATCTTCTTCGGTATGCTGTTCTGGGCCGGCGTCGAGTGGCGACTGCTCGTCCTCATCGCAAGCCCCGTCGTGAGCTTGATCCTGGCCTTCAGCACCAGCGTGTGGGCGTCCTGGTTCTGCCTGTTCGTCGCGCTGCTGATCTGGTACAAGCCATACGTGTTCGAAGGCGTTTTGCTCGCGACGGCGAACGTGATCATGGGGGTCTTCGCCCCGATCGCATGGGAGCGACTAGCGCCATATCAGCAGAACCGACTGCGCGTCTTCTTGGACCCGTCGGTCGATCCGCGGCGGTCGGGATACCACGTGATCCAATCACAGGTCGCAATCGGTTCTGGTGGCTGGTTTGGCAAGGGTTACCTCAATGGTCCCCAGAAGCGACTCGCGTTTCTTCCCGCACAGCACACGGATTTCATCTGGGCCGTCGTCGGCGAAGAGCTCGGCTTCATCGGCGTCACGCTCGGCATGGTGCTTTTTCTCGCGCTCTTCCTGCGCGTCGTTCGGATCTCCGAGCGCGCGAACGACTCGTTCAGTAGTCTCATCGCCTTCGGTCTGCTGGCCAGCTGGCTGGTTCACGTGCTGGAGAACATCGGCATGACGATCAACCTCATGCCAATCACGGGAATCCCGCTCCCGTTCTTCAGCTACGGCGGCTCCTTCATGCTCGCGAGCTGGCTTGCGATCGGCATCCTCGTGCGTATTTCGAGCGAGGGGCGTGGTCGTACGGGGCAGATCGGGTAGAGAGCAGAGAGTCGAGAGTAGAGAGTAGAGAGTGGAGAGTAGGGAGTAATTCACCCTCTACTCTCCACTCTCGACTCTCCACTCTCTACCCCTCTACCCTCAGCCCTCAGCCCACGCCACCTTTCGCCCATGGCATGGTTCCGAAAGGAAAAGAAGCCCCGTCAGCCTCGGCGCGATCGGCTCGAGATCCCGGCTGACGTCTGGGAAAAATGCGAAGCCTGCGGCCACACCGACATTCGTGAGAAGTTCGAGCGGAACTTCAACGTCTGTCCGAGCTGCGACTACCACCGCCGAATTCGCGCGCACGAGTACTGCGCGCTGCTGCTCGACGACGGCACGATGGAGGAGCTCGAGGTCGACCTCCGGTCGGGCGATCCGCTCGGCTTTCCCGAGTACCCGCAGCGGCTCAAGAAGGCACTCACAAATGCCGGCGACGCCGACGCGCTGCTGGCGTGCTACGGCACGCTCGACGGCCTACCGGTCAATCTCTGCGTCATGGACTTCGCCTTCATGGGCGGCTCCATGGGCTCCGTGGTCGGCGAGAAGATCGCCCGCATGGCGCAGCGCTCCCTCGAGCGCAAGTTTCCGCTCATCGTCATCTCTGCTTCGGGTGGCGCGCGCATGCAGGAAGGCGTGCTTTCCCTGATGCAGATGGCCAAGGTGTCGGGAGCTCTCGCGATGCTCGCCGAGCGTCGCATTCCCTACATCTCCATCCTGACGAACCCGACCACGGGCGGCGTAAGCGCGAGCTACGCGATGCTCGGCGATGCCATACTCGCCGAGCCCGGCGCCGTCATCGGCTTCGCCGGACCGCGCGTCATCAAGCAGACGCTCGGGCAGGATTTGCCGGACGGGTTTCAAACTTCGGAATTCCTTCTCGATCACGGTATGCTCGATGCCGTGGTGCATCGCCGGAGCCTGAAGCGCACCGTCGGTCAGCTACTGCGGCACATGTCGGGGCGGCCCGCGGCTACGGGATGGGCGGCATCCTGAGCTCACGCGCGCCGGTCTCGGGACACGACACGGCGTCCCGATACAAGCACGCGCTCGACTATCTCTTCGCCCGCACCAACGGTCCCTTCAAGTTCGGCCTCGAACGGACGGAAGCGCTGCTGCGCGCGCTCGGGGATCCACACCGCGCATTTCCATCGCTGCACATAGCAGGCACGAATGGGAAGGGAAGCAGCGTCGCCACCGCCGAAGCGTTGCTGCGCGTCAAGGGACTGCGCGTTGGATCCTACACGTCGCCGCATCTGGTCGACTTTCGCGAGCGCATCACGGTCAATGGCGAGCCGATTAGCGCGGAGGAGGTGATCGGTTTCGTCGAGCGGTGGACGCCGACGGTCGAGTCGCTCGGAGCGACATTTTTCGAAGCGACGACGTGTCTCGCATTCGCCCACTTCGCGCGCGCCGAAGTCGACGTCGCCGTGATCGAGACCGGCCTTGGCGGACGCCTCGACGCCACCAACGTAGTGAACCCCGTCGCGGCCGGCGTCACCTCCATCGATTATGACCACACCGAATATCTCGGCGACACGCTCGAGAAGATCGCGAGCGAGAAGGCCGGGATCTACAAAGCCGGCCGGCCGGCTGTGGTGGGAGAGACCGACCCTGCGTTGCGCGCGGTGCTCGCGCGTGACGCGCGGCGTGCGGGCGCGACGCCGGTCCGCGTCGTTGCCGACGAGTGCTCCATAGAGAACGTGAGGGTCAACGCCAGCGGCACCACATTCACGCTCGATGCGCTCGGTGCCCGCCGGCAGATGACGACGCCACTCACCGGACGACATCAGGCCGAGAACGCTGCGTTCACCATCGTGTTGCTCGCGGCTGCCGGCGCGCCTTACGGGTGCACGCTCGACGACGCCGCGCGCGCGATGCCCAGCGTTCGTGTCGCCGGACGCTTTCAGCGTGACGGCCGTTTCATCTTCGACGTCGCGCACAACGCCGAAGGCGCGCTGGTGCTCGCCGACACGCTCGCGCTCGTGCAACCGAGCGCGCCGGTCGTGGCGCTGTTCTCGGTGCTGTCTGACAAGGACTGGCGCTCGATGCTCCGGAACCTCGCGCCGCGTGTCGCGCATTTCATTGCGACGATTGCGCCGTCAGCGCCAGCCGGTCGCGTCTGGAGCCTCGAAGACGTGAAGCAATTCGCCGATTCGGCCGCGTTGTCTCTCGAGACGGTGCCGGATTTCGACGAGGCGCTGACGCGCGCGTCGACTGTCGGCGAGACGACACTGGTGACGGGCTCCTTTCACACGGTCGGCGACGCGATGGCTCGCTTGCAGCGGTCTCCGCTATCCCGGTAGTTTGTACGGATGGCTCAAGGCGCCCTGCCCGGCTTTCGCGATTTCTACCCCGCCGAGTTCGCCCAGCGCGCCTATATCGCGCGTGTCTGGCGCGAGGTTGCGCGTCGTTATGCGTTTGTCGAGTACGATGGCCCCCCGCTCGAGCCCCTCGACCTCTACACGAAGAAGAGCGGAGACGAGATCGTCGGCCAACTCTACAACTTCACCGACAAGGGTGGTCGTGAGGTGGCTTTGCGGCCGGAGATGACGCCGACGCTCGCGCGCATGGTCGCCGCGCGTGCGAACGCGCTGCGCAAACCAGTGCGTTGGTTCTCGCTGCCGCAGCTCTTTCGCTACGAGCGACAGCAGAAGGGCCGGCTTCGCGAGCACTTTCAGCTGAACGTCGATATCATCGGCGAGAGCGACGTCACCGCGGACGCCGAGTTGCTGGCGGTGGCGATCGATATCATGGGCGAGTTCGGCCTCTCGCCCGCGGACGTGCGCGCTCGTGTGAGCGATCGCCGGTTGTTGCGCGCGCTGCTGCACCGGCTCGGCGTCAGCGAGGCGCAGCTGCCGGGCGTCTTTGCCGTGATCGACAAGATCGAGCGGCAGCCCAGGGAGGTGTCCGCGGAAAAGATGGCCGCGGCGGGGATGACCGTCGAATCGCGCGAGGCGCTGTTCGCGCTCATGGATGGCGTCACGCTGGAAGCGCTTCGCGCGCGCTACGGCGACACGCCCGACATCGCGGAGCGCATCGCCGATCTCGAGCGGTATTACGGCTACCTCGATGATCTTGGCGTCGCTTCGTGGGTCCAGCTCGACCTCTCGATTGTCCGCGGCCTCGCGTACTACACAGGAATCGTCTTCGAGCTGTTCGACGCCCAGGGCGAGTTCCGCGCGATCTGTGGCGGCGGTCGCTATGACAACTTGCTCAACGCACTCGGCGGCGTGGAGCTGCCAGCGTTGGGATTCGGGATGGGCGACGTGGTTCTTGGCGAGCTGCTCCGGTCGCGGGGCCTCGCGGACGCGCCGCTCGGCGAGCCCGACTTCTGGGTGGCCGCGACCGAGAACGGGGATCTGCGCGACGTGCTGCTCGCGGCAACGAGGCTGCGGCGCGCCGGCGCTTCGGTCGAATATGCGCTCCGCCCCCAATCAGTGAGCAAACAACGAAAGGCGGCATTCTCCGCCGGAGCAACGTACTTCGTAACGGTCGGCGCGGGTTTCCGCGAGAATGACGGTGTCGAAATCGACGAGGTTCAACGCGTGGAGGGCGCTGGGGCGAGCCTGGTGGATCGGCTCGCCTCGATGCCGCGAACGCTCGCCAGCGTCATCAGCCTCGTCCGCGATTCATAATTCTCGAAACTCGTTCACGATCAGCAACATGGCCGACGATAAGAAACTCACGGCACGCAGCGAAGATTTCAGCGCGTGGTACAACGAGGTCGTGCTCCGCTCCGAGCTCGCCGACTACTCACCGGTTCGCGGCTGCATGGTCATTCGCCCCAATGGGTACGGCATCTGGGAGCGCATGCAGCGCGCGCTGGATGACATGTTCAAGGAGACGGGCCACCGGAACGCCTATTTCCCGCTCTTCATTCCCGAGAGCTTCCTTCACCGGGAAGCGGCGCACGTCGAAGGCTTTGCGCCGGAGACGGCCGTCGTCACGCATGGCGGCGGCAAGAAGCTCGAGGAGCCCCTGATTGTCCGTCCGACGTCCGAGACGATCATCTACTCGATGTTCGCCAAGTGGGTCCAGAGTTACCGCGACCTGCCGCTCCTCATCAATCAGTGGGCGAACGTCGTTCGGTGGGAGATGCGAACTCGCCTTTTCCTCCGCACGCTGGAGTTCCTCTGGCAGGAGGGCCACACCGCGCACGCCACGCACGACGAAGCGGAGGAAGAAGCGCGCAAGATTCTGGGGCTCTACCGAGACTTCATGGAAGGTTGGATGGCGATGCCCGTCATCACCGGGCTGAAGACGGAATCCGAGCGGTTC